>Ga0098074_1000103_pt1 | contig 83049 bp, 82 predicted proteins | sample 32_taG_FD_75064 | JGI IMG/M metagenome (GOLD analysis project Ga0098074, IMG submission 75064) | Marine viral communities from the Gulf of Mexico - 32_GoM_OMZ_CsCl metaG | ecosystem: Environmental > Aquatic > Marine > Oceanic | place: Atlantic Ocean: Gulf of Mexico | collected 2015-07-12 | reverse complement strand
TAAAAAAAGTTGATCCCTTCTCTCCTTTTTATCTGACAAGAAAACACTTGGATGTTCATCAATTACAGCAACATTTTCAAAATTTGCAATGCTATTATTCACTGACTTGCTAACCTTGGCAGTTTTAGTTACTCCCAAATCATCATGTCGACACAAATAATATCCACTTAAAATGGCATTTCCCTTCCAATGAAGAGAATAAAAATCTTTGCCATGAAACGGCAACATTTCAACCAAGTATCCAGATTTTGCTTCGGTTTCTCCCCAAATTAAAACGTCATTGGTATCACCTTGCGCTACTGCCTTCAAACTTGAAAGCAGCAACAAAACAAGAATATGGATGTATTTTAATTTCATTTTACCAGTTGAACTCCTGTATAATTTTGAGGAGTGATTTGTTTTAACTCTTCTTTTAGCTCATCAGAGATTGGTAAAGTATCAACGAAAGCGTGAACAGTTTGTTTTGTTACAGCTTCATTTTTTCGTGTCAACCCTTTCAAGGCTTCGTAAGGTTTTGGGAATCCTTCACGACGTAAAATTGTCTGAATGGCTTCTGCTACAACCGCCCAATTTTTCTCTAAATCATTCTCAAATGCAGATTCATTCAATAATAACTTATCCAAACCAACCAAAGTCGATTTCAATGCTATGAACGTGTGTGCAAAAGGCATACCAATTGTTCTTAACACCGTTGAGTCCGTCAAATCTCGTTGCAAACGCGATACCGGTAATTTAGCTGAAAGGTGCTCAAACAAAGCGTTGGCAATTCCGATGTTTCCTTCCGAATTTTCAAAATCGATTGGATTTACCTTATGTGGCATGGCAGATGAACCAACTTCTCCCTCTTTCAGTTGTTGTTTGAAATAATCCATAGAGATGTAGGTCCACATATCACGATTTAAGTCCAATACAATTGTATTTATGCGTTTCAACCCATCGAACAATGCTGCCAAGTTATCGTAATGTTCAATTTGTGTTGTTGTTTGAGAGCGACTCAATCCTAAACTATTTTGCACAAAATTATTGGCAAATGTTACCCAATCGTGAGCAGGAAAAGCAACAAAATGAGCATTGAAGTTTCCAGTAGCTCCTCCGAACTTCGCTGAATAAGGAATTGTTTTCAATAAATCAATTTGACGTTCAATTCGCTCCGAAAAAACTTGTATTTCTTTTCCCAAACGAGTTGGTGAAGCAGGTTGTCCATGTGTTTTGGCCAACATTGGAATTTCTTTCCAGCTAACTTTCAATGCATTCAACTTAGCTACCAATTCATTCAATAATGGCAAGTATTGTTCTTCCATCGCCTCTTTCAACGATAGTGGAATAGAAGTATTATTGATATCTTGAGATGTTAATCCGAAGTGAATGTATTCTAAGTATGCATCCAAACCTAATTCAGACATTTTTTCTTTCACAAAATACTCAACGGCTTTCACATCGTGATTTGTAACGCGCTCCGTATCTTTGATCCAAAGTGCATCTTGCTCTGAGAAATTGGTGCAAACAGCTCTTAGTTCAGCGTATTTATCTTTTGGAAATCCTTGTAATGGTGCAATACCAGATTCAACCAATGCGATTAAATATTCCACTTCAACAATTACGCGGTATTTAATCAAACCAAATTCCGAAAAATAAGGCTGTAATTCACTCGTTTTACGTTGGTATCTCCCGTCAATTGGAGAAATTGCTGTTAAGCTGCTAAAATTCATTTTTATTACGTTAACATCATACTAAGATGATGGGTGATTGAAAGTTGCAAAGATAGGGAATAAAAGGGAGAAAAATTCATGGATTCAAGGATTGAAAGATTCAAGGATTCAAAAAATAAAACGCCCGATTTAAAATCTGTGAATAGGGATAGTAGTGAATTATTGAATCTTTTTAATTATTCCCGACAGTTTCGCTATTTTTGATCCATGCAATTTTTCAAACATTTCTGGCTTGGATTAAAATCATATCGCGAGGCAATTCTATTCATTCATAGAAATCGCTGGTACTGGTATTTTTTGATTCCTGCTGGACTCATGTTGTGCATTTACAAAATTGGAGATGTCATCCGTCATCATTCCGTGACAAGTAATTTCGACAATATGAATGGCATTGTTTGGTACTTGATACAATTGATGATTGAAATTTCCATTGCATTGCTTTTAATGAAATTTGCCAAATATTTGGTCGTCATCTTGTTGTCTCCTTTGCTTTCTCATCTCAGTCAGAAATGCGAGAAAAAACTTACAGGCAACAACTACCCTTTTAGTATGACATTACTTATTGATGATGTGAAGCGAGGATTAAAAATTGCAGTTCGCAACATGATGTGGGAATATTTCTTCTTTTTGATTCTGTTTGTTGTTTCAAAGTTTGGCTGGGAAGATCCGGCTTCTTCTCCGGTGTTTTATTTGACCTTCGCCATTGGATTTTTCTATTATGGTTTTAGTTTCATTGATTATGTCAACGAACGTCGACGACTAGACATGGATGAAAGCATCGTATTTGTACGTTCACATCGTGGATTGGCTGTTGCAATTGGTACAGTCTATTCTTTTTTAATTCTTGTTCCTGTAGATTTAAGCGCATTGTTTTCTTTCCATAAAATTGCGTTAGATCCACTCAATGGAGTTCCAAATTTCTTGTTTCAGTTGGTTCTATGGCTTTGCGCTTCTATCGCCCCAATTTTGGCTATTGTGGCTGCAACCATCTCCATGCACAAATTGGTTGATTTAAGAAAAAACAGCCATGTGATAAAAAAAGGGAACGATTCTTGAGAATTGCCCTTTGAAATCCAAAAAAAAATGCTTTTTTTGTAGAGAATACTGAACACACCATAAACAGAATCAGATGATTAAAAAATACTTTTTCGCCCTCATAATTTGTTTTATTACTACTCTTTCTTTTGGAATGGATACTTCACTTCCACCAGATTCTAGTGTAACAATCGTGAATAAAACAGCTGCTGCGTACTTAATTGAAGAAGGAAAAACACTTTACTTTGAAGGCAGAGTGAAAGATGCAATCTTGAAATTTCGTCAAGCAAGCGTAAAAGATCCAGTTACATGGAAAGCACCTTATTGGATTAGTCGCTGTCATTATGAAATGGACAATTATGGATATGCACTCAAATATGCGAACGAGGCAGTATTATTGAATAACAATGAGGTGGACAAGGAAGTCTATGATTTGCTTGCTGGTTCTTATCATCGTTTGGGTATTTTAGATACAGCAATTATCAACTATGAGTTGGCAATTGCAAATTTGCCTAAGTTGCGCGCAAATGAATTGAAACTTTCCTTGCGTTTAGAGCAATGTAAATTCGCCCAAGCACAATTTGCTGCTGGAAAAAAATTGGAACGAGTTCGTTTAACAGGTGATGTCAATTCTGGATACAACGATTACTGTCCAGTTATATACAATAATGGTAAAAGCATGTACTTTACATCTCGCAGAAGCAATACGAAAGGTGGTGGAATGAATCCATCTGACCAACAATTTTTTGAAGATATTTATTCTGCAAAATGGGATGCTGAGTTGAAAGAATGGGATAGTATTACGAATAATCTAGGAAAAATCAACTCAACTGGCTTTGAATCACTTACTTATATCTCTGAAGATGGAATGACGGCATACATTACATTGAATACAGATGCCGCTCCTGAAGAAAAAATCAAAACGAAAAGCTCAGATATTTGCGAAGTGAATTGGACAACACAAGGACGTTGGTCGGCTCCTAAAATGATTGCTAACAAAACAATCAACACTTCTTTCTTTGATGGTGGTGCAACCGTTACTGCTGATGGAAACACAATGTATTTTGTTTCAGAGCAAAATGCTGAGAAATCACAAAGTGATATTTTCGTCGTTGAACGCACTGGAAAGAAATGGGGTCCAGCGAAAGCGCTTCCTCAAACTGTCAACACAAAAGGAAGAGAGACTACACCTTACATTACACCTGATGGAAGATATTTATTCTACAGTTCAAACGGAATGGTTGGAATGGGTGATTACGACATCTATGTAGTTGAAAAAATAGGCAATGAATGGAGCGAACCTAAGAATTTAGGTGCAAAATTCAATACTGTAAACAACGATACACATTTTAAAATCTACGATGCAATTGGAAAAGCATACATGAGTGGATTAGAAATTGTGGGCGACAAAGCGAGTATGGACATCTATGAGATCAATATTACGCTGGAAGAATTATTGAAAGGATTGTAGACTTTGGACGAAAGGCATAAGACATCATTTTCAACAGATTTGCATTACTTTTACTGAAACTTTAATCTTTAAAAGATTTAGTCTTTCGGCGTAGCGGTCTTTATTCCTTAAGTCAAGCGATGCGAAGGCAGTCTTTAGTCTATCCATGAGATACTTCATCAATCTTTCATACGACGGTACATCATTTTTTGGTTGGCAAACACAGCCTAAGCAAATTTCTGTACAAGAAACAATTGAATCTGTGTTGTCAAAATTGTATTCCAATGAGCCAATCAAAGTTGTAGGTTGTGGAAGAACGGACAGTGGAGTGCATGCAAAATCGTATACCTTGCATGTGGATTTACCTCATCTGCAGTCGCAAGAAGAACTTGTTTTTAAAATGAATCGCATGCTGCCATCATCGGTTTCCATTCATTCTATCGATGAAGTAGATGCTGAAAAACATGCCCGCTTTGATGCTAAATGGAGAACATATCGCTACTTTATTCATCTTGAAAAAGATCCTTTCAAAATAAAGCATTCGACCTACTTTCATCATGCCTTGAATTTTGACGACATGAACCAGGCTGCACAATCATTGATTGGTCAACATGATTTCACTTCCTTTTCAAAGGTCAACACCGACGTTAAGACACATATTTGTGAGGTTTCGAAAGCCGAATGGATCAAAGTTTCCGATACTGATTATTATTTCGAATACACGGCCAATCGTTTTTTGAGAAACATGGTTCGTGCAACAGTTGGTACATTATTCGATGTTGGTACCGGTAAAATTAGCATAGAGGAATTCAAGTCAATTCTACAGGCACAAGATAGAAGTAAAGCTTCAGGATCTGCAGATGCCGAAGGATTGTTTTTGTGGGAAGTTCAATATTAGTATTGGATCAGTAAAAAAAAATTAACGTCCTATCTTATTCTATAAAGGAACTTTAAATAAAGTTCCTTATTTTTATATCAAACTAATGCTTTGTATATATTGGTGTTAGTTTCGGTTTACTTAATACTACTACAATGAAATCATATTTTGTTACATCACTTTGCTTATCATTAGTTTTCAACTATGGTTCGACGCAATCAATAATTGACAGTTGCTTTACGAGTGCTACGCCGGTCTCAAGCACCAACTTTACATCAAGCGGCAATTTAGCAAATTCTGGAAGTGCGGATGTTATTCGTTGGACAGGAGCAAGTTGGTTTGGAGGCTTTTCAGGCGCAAATTTGACAATTCCGCCACCAACAAACAATGTAAATTGTAGAGCAATTTTTGTTGGCAATTCTTCCTCCTGGACAACAGGTGGGGAATGCTTTTCACTTAGACTTACAGCTCCATTGGTGGCAGGCCAAAACTATGTGTTTAAATTTACAACAGTCAGCCATGGAACAGGAAGTACAGGAAACTTTTCACCCTTCGTCTACACAAACACATCTTCCGCCTATGGAGGTGCTTATTCCGTTGGAAACATTGCACCCGCTGGAACAAGTTGGACAACAAGTTTATTTTCTTTTACAGCAACTGCTGCTCAAGCTGGACATCAATGGCTAATCATCGGGACTAAACCGAATGGAACATCTGGCTTGGTCAATTCCTTCTGCTCAACATGTAATATTCCAACATCACTTTCTATTGAATTACTCACTTTTGGCGTGACATGTCTCGAGGATGAAGTTGTGTTGAATTGGATTACTGAAACTGAAACGGACAACGATTATTTTACCATTGAGAAAAGTAGAGACGGGAAAACATTTGAGGAAGTACAAACAATCCAAGGAAACGGGACAAGTAACACTAAAAAATACTATTCATTTGTCGACAAAAACAAACTATTTGATAAATTCTATTACCGTTTATCTCAAACTGACTTTAATGGTGACAAGAAATATGTTGCTATTCAAATTGTAAATTGTAATCAAGAAAAAGAAATAGAAATATATCCAAACCCTTTTAGCGATCAATTTTATGTTTCTTCGCGGGAGAACGCGACTATTACTATAAGAGATATGATGGGTAAAACTATCCATGAACAGCATATTGAAGTAGGAGTCACTCTCATTAATTCCGAAAACTTAATTAAAGGGAGCTACATTTCTGTCATTACTTTCACAAATGGAAAAAGTATTGTAGAGAAAATCATTAAGTATTAATGATTCCAATTTTACATTAACATTACTGTAATCTTCAATTGACTATTCCACAATCAATATATAGTTATTTTTCTTCCCTTTCCCCAATAAGATGTATTTCCCATTGATTAAATGATCGTCAGAAAAAGTGAAATCTTCACCAATTTTTTCCTTGTTGACAGAAATTGCATTTGCTTTTAATTCACGTCGTGCTTCTCCATTTGATGCTAAGAAACTTGTTTTACCAGAAAGTGCATCTAAGATTCCAATTTCAGCAAACTCTTCTTGCGTAATTTTTGCTTGAGGAACTCCATCAAACACGGCAAAAAAGTCCTTTTCCGACAATGATTTCAAATCATCCGATGTAGATTTTCCAAACAAGATATTTGAAGCAACAATCGCTGTTTTTAATGCTTCTTCACCATGAACACGAGTTGTAACTTCTTCTGCAATTGCTTTTTGCAAAGCTCTCATGTGCGGTGCTTCAGCATGTTCTTTTTCTATCGCTTCAATCTCTTCCTTCGTTTTCAACGTAAAAATACGGATGTAATTCACTGCATCAGCATCGCTAGCATTCAACCAAAATTGGTAAAACTCGTAGGCACTCGTTTTTTCTGGATCTAACCAAACACTTCCTCCTTCTGTTTTTCCAAACTTTGTTCCATCCGCCTTTTTAATCAATGGTGTTGTCACTGCGTATGCTTCACCTCCACCTTTGCGACGAATTAGTTCCGTTCCAGTAACAATATTTCCCCACTGATCAGAACCTCCCAATTGAACAATGCAGTTCTTGTTTTTATTCAAGTAATAGAAATCGTATCCTTGCACTAATTGGTATGAAAACTCCGTAAAACTCATTCCTGTTTCCAGGCGCGACTTCACAGAATCTTTTGCCATCATGTAATTCACTGATAAGTGTTTTCCTACATCGCGAATGAATTCTAAGAATGAAAAATCCTTGAACCAATCGTAATTATTGACCATTTCAGCTGCATTCTCACCAGAAAAATCCAAAAACTTCTCTAATTGACGTTGAACGCATGCAACATTGTGATTCAAAGTAGCTTCATCCAATAAATTACGTTCTTGCGATTTTCCAGAAGGATCACCAACCATTCCTGTTGCTCCTCCAACTAAAGCAAATGGTTTATGTCCCGCTTTTTGAAAATGAACCAATGTCATGATTTGCACCAAATGTCCAACATGCAAAGAATCTGCCGTAGGGTCAAATCCAATGTATCCAGCAGAAACACCTTTATTTAAAGCATCTTCCGTACCTGGCATCATGTCGTGGATCATTCCTCTCCACTGTAATTCTTGTATGAAATTTTTTACCACTTTTTTTCTTTTTGGAGTCAAGAATTTAAGAGTCAGGAGTCAAGAATTGATTTTATGAAAAAATCTCGTCTTGACTCTTCCAGTCTTGATTCTTCTAGTCTGTTTTACGCTTCTTTTGCTTTTTTCTCTAATTTTGGTTTCACAAACTTGTTCTCATAATCAATGATACTTTGTTTGATCACTTCCATGGCAACCTCGCGATTTTGAAAATCTTCAACGATTACTTCCTTGTTTTCCAATTTTTTGTAATCCTCAAAGAAACTGCGTAATTCCAACAACGAATGCGGAGGTAATTCAGAGATGTCGTTGATGTGATTCACGCTCATATCGTTGGCAGCAACCGCAATGATTTTATCATCCATTTCACCACCATCCAACATGCGCATTACTCCAATTACCTTAGCCTCAACCAAGCACATTGGTACAATATCTATTTGTGAAATCACTAAAATATCCAATGGATCATTGTCATCACAATAGGTTCTTGGGATGAAACCATAATTTGCTGGATAGTTGATTGAAGAATACAATACTCGATCCAACATCAACATTCCTGAATTTTTATCCAATTCGTATTTTGCTCTACTATTTTTTGGAATTTCAATGATTCCGTTTACTTTTTCTGGTGTGTTTTCCCCGTAAGATACGTGGTGCCAAGGATGAAATTTCATTTTGTTCTTTTTAAAGATATTAGATGTTAGATGTTGGATGATAGACTTGATTCATTGACCAAAACAAGTCTATTGTCCATTGTCCATTGTCCAATGTCTATTTTGTTAATTCTTTAAATACTTCTTCTAATGTTTTTTCTTCAGTTTTCAATGTCAATGTCAACCAATTGTTCTTGCTTGCATGTTGTGCAATGACCTTACGCAAATCAACCGAATCAACTGTTTCTAACAACCAACCATTTTTAACTTGTTCAACTTTACGAACATGGTCAATTTTCTTCAACAATGATTTTGTCACATCACCATCAAATTCAACATAAACGGTTTGAACTTGATTGTCATGTTGCAGGTTGTAGGCGTTATTATCAGCCACGATTGACCCTTTATTGATGATCACAACACGATTACAAATTGCTTCCACCTCTTGCATGATATGCGTTGAAAGCATCACTGTTTTAGATTTACCAATTTGTTTGATCAATTCGCGAATTTCCACCAATTGATTAGGATCCAATCCTGAAGTTGGTTCATCTAAAATTAAGACTTGAGGATCATGAATAATTGCTGCAGCCAAACCAACACGTTGACGATATCCTTTCGATAAAGCTCCCAATTTCTTGTTTTGCTCTACTTCAAGTCCAACGGATTTGATCATTTCCGCAACGCGCTCTTTGATGTTTTTAACTTTGTATATTTTCCCAACAAATTCCAAGTATTCCTTCACGTACATATCCAAATACAATGGATTGTGTTCAGGTAAATATCCGATTAGTTGGCGCGTATCCAAAGAATCAACAGTAACTGGTTTTCCACATACTTTCACCTCGCCAGCAGAAGCAGAAATAAATCCTGTTATTACTTTCATGGTTGTGGATTTACCCGCACCATTTGGCCCAAGGAAACCAACAATTTCGCCTGAATTAATTGAGAACGAAATGTCGTTCACAGCAGCTTGCTCTCCGTAATATTTAACTAGATTTTTGACTTCTATTGACATAATCAAACTTTGAAGCGCAAAATTAAGGAATATTCATTAAATCAGCCCTAAGAAATACTATCTAATCACTGTTAAATGTCCAGAAAATTCCTCAATTGAAGTTAATTCTTCAATCACTCCAATTTGGTATTTCATTTTCCATGTATAAACCCCATCTTGCACAAATTGACCATTCAACAATTTTCCGTCCCAACGAAAATTTAGGTCAGAACTTTGATAGATAATATTTCCCCATCGATTATAAAGAGTGAATTCGAATTGACTTATATCGCAATCATCTTCAACTTCAAAATAATCGTTGATTCCATCGTTGTTCGGAGAAAACGCGTTTGGTACAAAAATTTGACAACTGCAATCTACTATGAAAAATTGGATCGTATCGAATCCAGTTCCACAACCAAAAGCTTGAGCGGTAACAGTAATTGTATCATACAAATAATAATCTTGATTCACACGATACGAATCTCCTTGATACTGTTCATTCCATACAATGGAATCGATTAAATAAAGGTCTGGAAATATATTGATCGCGTCGCCATAACAGACAGATCGATTTTCACCTAGATCAAATACAAGTTCATTGCTTACAATTGAAACCGAATCTGTAAAACGGCAAATATCAAAATCATACGTTAACAAATAAATCCCTGGTCCGATTTCCACATGTGATCCATTTTCACCATTGCTCCAACTGTAATTACTGGCTCCATTCAAGCTTGCATCGAGAAAAAACAATGCTGAATCACACACCGTATATTCATTGTTTTCTATTGGATTTGGAGCTTGGACAAAAGCAATATCAAATCCATCGGTTCCAGAACAGCCATACTGATTCGTTACAGAAACTGAAACAAAGGAATTAGTCCCATTTTGTACAATTACTTCATTGTTGGACGAACCATCCATCCAAACAATCATTGGATAATTCTCACTCAAGGTATAAATTGCCAATTCATTTTCACAATATTTACTCGGCCCGACAATTTGAGGAGATGGAGATGGGTTTGCAGTAATAACAATGCTATCTGTTTGTATACAACCAAAATTATCGACGACATAGACACTAATCGAATCTGAGTTTGACACGGAAATTTGATTAGAAGTTGCTCCCGTGTTCCAATTGACAGTGACGAAGCTTGATGAAAGGATCAAATCAAGTGGCACATTGTCACAAATTGTTGTGTCATTTCCTAATTGAAGGATTGGCGAATTGAAATGTGATAGCTGCAATGTATCAGAATACATACAGCCAATCGAATCAATAATTGTCACCCAATAATTCCCTGTATGAGATACAGAAATCTGATTCCCAACTACTCCATTTGACCAAGAAATTGTATAATTTGATGGAGCTGTAACTGACAAACTCAAGGAATCATTCAAACAAATAGTTGTATCAGAACCTAGCTCCAGTGGAAATTGGTAGAAAGCAACTTCAATTGAATCCGTTGCCGTTCCGCATTGATTTTGAACTTGCAACCAATACACTCCAGCAATTTGAACCGTTTCGAATGAAGTAGTTGTTCCAGTATTCCACATGTAATTCGTAGCGAAATGGTCTAAAATCGGAGAAATTACAAAATTCGACTCTGCACATACATTTGTATCATTTGGTAAAGAGATCTGTGGTGAAAAATGGACATTGATCGATAAAGTATCATTTAAAACACAGCCATTCACATCTTCATACATCACAGTATAAACAGTACTATCGCTTGGAAAGAGAAGTGTCGCCTGCGGTGAACTATCATCCATTTCAGTAGAAGGTGACCATACAATATTCGTAGAATTCCCCATGTTTACTGTTAAAGTATCACCTTCGCAAAACAAGGTGTTTGTCGGCAGTGGAATCAAATTGGGAATTGTTACTAATACGGTAATTGAGTCATTTACTATACATCCTTGTGGAGACGTTACCTCTACGTAATACGTTGTGGAATTTGTAGGATGTACGGTCAATTGCGATCCATTAATACTAACAATACTTGGATTTGGCGTCCAATTAAATTGATGGTTTGAGCCAGCATTTGGAATTGAAACAAGTGTGAAATCATCAACGATACAAACCGAAGTGTCATTCGTAGAATTCAACGTAAATCCTGGATCAACTTCAACGGTTACTGAATCTTCGTAAACACACAAGCCATCTTGAATGGTAATTGTATATGTTTGATTGGAAACAGGATATGCCATTGGATTTTGAAGTGTTGTCGAAGACAAACTTCCAGATGGACTCCAACTAAAGTTCAATCCGCTGTTATCCAATGCAGAAATTGCAATATCATCTATCAACCAAACATCTTGGTCTAGTCCAGAAAACGAAGTTTGTCTCCATCGAAATGAGGTGCTCGAAGAAAAAGCACTGCTAGGAATAGGAACTGTAAGCAAGGAAAAATTAGGGTAAGCAAATTCATAAAATGTTTGCATTGTGATCCAATTTCCTCCACCGTTTAGTGAGTATTCAAGGACAATATCTTCTCCTGATTCAGGTTCATCACAACCAACATTTCCACTTGGAATTTGAAGGTAAAACCGAATATTTCCACCATTTGACACGTCGAGTGGCACTGTTTGAATAATTCTTGGACTACTCAATGCACCATTCATAAAATAGCCCGTTGCAGGCAATGTTCCACAAGAACCATTCGCTACACCTCCTGAAAGAAGTTGCCAATTTTGGGGATTTGGACCTGAATTAAATGTTTCGTATACCAAAGATTTTTCTGCCAAGAATGATAATTGAACACTATCTGGAGCACAAAGTGCTTGGACTGAGGCATGAGCTGATAGAGAAAAAACTCCTCCTTCGTTAACATGTATATAAACACTATCTGTCGCTTGGGTACAAGTGCTTCCAACGCTCGACACAGTTACGTAGTACCAACCACTATTCACTGCAGTCAAAATTGGATTTTTTATTGTTGGATCCGAGAATGCATATGCTGGTGACCACTCATAATCATACAAAATAGGATTTCCAGATACATTGACATCGAGCTGCACATTATTTAATGTACAGACTGAATCTTGAGCTGTTACTGCATCAATAACAGGTGCTTGGGGAACAGAAACTCCAAAGAAAAATTGCTCAAAACATCCAGAAATGAGTGAAAAACCATTTAGAACATATACATCATTAATGATTGGTGGAACGAGTGTCAATCCATTACCGAAACCTAATGTTGTTGTATCCGTCAAAGTGTTCCAATATGGTTGAAAAAGTGGATAAGGTCCAGTTAATTGAATTGTATCATACGAACACAATGAAGAGTCGAGCTCGAACGATTGATTTGGCTTGAAAGATCCCACAGAATAGACATAACTTTCAGCTGGACCATATCCATAAACGTAACCCGAGAAACCGTTTGGTGCTGATAAAGTGTGACTTCCCTGATTGATTGGAACTTGAGCAAACGAATACTGTGTTTGTGAAGGAAAGTTGGAAAAGCTAGTACCCGGAATTGGTGCACCATCTAAAACAACGGTACCAATATCACTGGTTTCAACAACCACGTTCACAATATGATTCACAATGACTGAAGATGCAATTGTACTAAAAGTCACATTTCTTATTTTTTGATCATTGGCGTTCAAAAATACCATAGCTGGATCTCCAATTGCTGAACACTGAACTCCTTGCATGTATTGAATCACCGAAATTGGCTTATCTGCTAATACATATTTTGCTCCTGATGAATTATTGTATTCAACAAATTGCCCTGCATTCAAATTTATGGCAGGAGCATTGTCAATATTTATGGCAGTTGAATTTTCACTTGCAATTATTCGGTAAGTATAATTCGTCGGTCCCAAGAAAGGAGGAATTAAATATTCTTTCCCCCAAGAACCAATAGGGAAATGTTGATCAAAAATATGGTCACAATATTGACAGCTTGAAGGAATATTTGCACATCCTGCGCCACCAAACACAGCAAAAGCTCTACAATCTCCACTTAACGGTGTTCCTTTTACTCGAGTTCCAGTTAAATCGGACACACTATTGCTTGCCATTACTTGATAAGATTCACCCGCATTGAGCTGAATTAAAAATGGAACTCCTGCAGGATGACCACCCATTGTCATCGTAGAAGGTGTAATTTCAATTTCAGTATTGTCAGCAGTCGCAACAATTAAAAATTCAGATGGATCACCTCCAGAACCAGCATAACTGCTAATAATATAATCTGTTCCCAAGGATTGCATGGGCAATATTTTAGATGCGTCAGAAGAATATTCTGTAAAATTGATTGCAAAAACACTAACAGTATCTAATGACTCTATGTATATTCCTTTTCCATTGACAATCTCTGAGTTCGTATTTTCTCCAAGCGCAACAGGAATCGTTACAATGGAGGTTGTACCTGGGTTGACAGTAAAATTTGTTGACCAATTTTGCAAAGGAATTGAGATTGTACCAGAAGTGGAATAACTCCCAGAAATAAAAATTCTCAATTGATGAGACGGATCGAGGTTATTGGAATTATCCATAAAGCCCATCCAAAACTCCTTCCCTACTGTAGGATTAGTGGTTTGACCATAAACAGAAAGCATCCCAAAAAGACAAACAACCAAGAATGTTATTTTAGCTTGAAACCAATTGAAAGCTTGCAAATTCATGTTTATTGCATTTTAACCCCTTAAATATAAGTTATTTGAAATTGTTCACATATTTCCATTTATTCAAATTTTATAGAAAGTATACAACTCTAACGAAACTGTTATCTTTGTCTGAAATCAATAAATAGTTTATGCCAAAAGGCAAAGTCCTTAAATCAACAGGTAAATGGTACATCGTCGAATTGGAAGATGGTTCGATTGTGAATGCGCGTATTCGTGGAAAAATCCGCTTGGAAGGATTGAAGACGACGAATCCAATTGCTGTTGGTGACATTGTTGTATTAACAAAAGATACTGACGACGAAGGAAACAGAATGATTGATTCCTTTGAGAAACGCACGAACTACATTGTTCGAAAATCGACGAATTTGAGCAAGCAAATGCAAATTTTAGCTGCCAACATTGATCGTGCCTATTTGGTGATTACCTTGAAAAATCCTACGATACATTTGGCATTTATTGATCGATTTTTGGTTTCAGCAGAATCATTTCGAATACCGACAACCATCTTGATCAACAAAATTGATTTGTATTCTGAAGACGATTTGGAATATGCCAAAGCATTGCAATTCATGTACGGTGAAATTGGATACCCTGTTCAGCTTATCTCAGCTGAAGAACCTGCGACTGTCGAATTTTTGAAAGCTGAAATCATCGATCAGCAAGTTATGATTTCAGGGCATTCAGGAGTTGGAAAAAGTACGTTGGTGAATGCGTTGGACAAGAACTTGAATTTGAAAACAGGTGAAATTTCTCATGCTCACAGACAAGGTCAGCATACTACAACATTCGCAGAAATGCATCCTTTGACATCTGGTGGCTACATCATTGACACGCCTGGAATTCGCGCCTTTGGTATTGTTGAAATTGAAAAAGACGTTATTTCACATTATTTTCCTGAAATGCGCGAATTATTGAATCAATGTAAGTTTCACAATTGTCGACACATGAACGAACCACATTGTGCCGTAAAAACAGCTGTTGAAGAAGGAGCCATTTTTGAGTCGCGCTATGAAACCTATATTCAGCTCATGACGGAAGATCAAAATGAAAACTACCGTAAAAGTGAACATCCATGAAATTAGTCATTCAACGATCTAAAAATGCTTCAGTTACGATTGCGAATTCCGTTCACGGTTCCATTGAATACGGACTTGTTGTTCTACTCGGTATTGAAACAGAAGACTCTCAAGAAGATGCCAATTGGCTGATAGGAAAGCTTATCAATATGCGCATATTTGGAGATGACGAAGGAAAAATGAATCACAGCATTTTAGATGTCAAAGGTCAGTTTTTGGTCATCAGTCAATTTACATTGCATGCTTCAACCAAGAAAGGAAATCGCCCTAGTTACATTGCAGCCGCTCGACCAGAAATTGCCATTCCCTTGTATGAATATTTCATTGAAGAGCTGAAAAAACAATCACAACTAACCGTTGAAACTGGCATTTTTGGAGCTGACATGCAAGTCGCTTTGGTGAATGATGGACCGGTTACAATTATTGTGGATTCGAAGAATAGGCATTAGACAATAGATGTTGGATGTTGGATGTTGGAAAGAATCTGTATCTTGGATTAAGTTTAGTCTAAAATCAATCATCTAATATCCAATATCATATTTAACAATGTTCATCTCAGTCACATCTTATCATTCGCCGTTTGGGGAACTCATATTGGGAGAGTTTGACAAAAAACTATGCCTTTGTGATTGGCGTTATCGAAAACAACGCAGTCAAATTGACACTCGCATTCAGAAAGATACGAATGCAATTTTTGAAGAAAATGACACACCGTTATTGCGCAAAGTAAAAAAGCAGTTGGATGAATACTTCCTTAAAACAAGGACTGAATTCAACATTCCCGTTCTATTGATAGGCAGTGATTTTCAGAAATCTGTTTGGAATGAGTTGCTGGAAATTCCATTTGGTTCGACGATCAGTTATCTGGAATTGTCTCAGAAATTAGGTGATGAAAAAGCAATTCGTGCTGTGGCAAGTGCAAATGGAGCAAATGCCATCTCAATTATTGTACCTTGTCACAGAATCATTGGAAGTGATGGAAGTCTGACTGGTTATGCTGGCGGTTTGAACGCAAAGAAAAAATTATTGCAATTGGAAGGAATGAATTTGGGGAATCAACTCACTTTGTTCGATTAAAAATTTCGGATTTCGGATTTCGGATTAGTTTCTCGCAAAATCCGCAATCTTTAAATCGTAATCCGTAATTTTACAGCATGACAATCCAACAAGCACAAGAAATCATCGATCAATGGATCAAAGAATATGGTGTTCGTTACTTTGACGAAATGACGAATACTGCAATATTGATGGAAGAAGTTGGCGAAGTCGCACGAATTATGTCGCGCAGATATGGCGAACAAAGTGAAAAAGAATCAGATAAAGGAAAAGATTTAGGGGATGAGTTGGCTGATGTTTTATTTGTTGTGATGTGCATTGCCAATCAAACAGGAATCGATTTGGAAGAAGCATTGGCTAAAAACCTTCAGAAAAAAACAGAAAGAGATCATACTCGTCACAAAAACAACGATAAATTAAGTTAATTCATGTCATTTAAAAAAATAGATCCTCGCGTAATTGAAGCATTTGACTATGCCGAGATTCAACCTTTAAGTGAATTTGGAGCAAGTCTGTTTTCCATGATCAAGGCTGGTCAACATTTATTCGCAACGGCTCCTGAAAATAGTGGAAAAACAGAAGCAGCTATTGTTGCAACGTTTAACAAAGTCAACACGGAATTAGAAGGGTCTCCACGTGTTTTGTACATCTGTAGTTCAATTGAAGAATCCAAACGCGTGCATGAAATCATGACGAAAATTGCCTGGCGATTAGATGTAACTGTCGATTTAGCTCATGACAAAGGAGATATGGTTTTACAGCGAAATGATATTTTCAATGGCACTGAAATCATAGTAGGAACAATCAAACGCATATACGATTTATACATTCAAAATGGCATCAATTTCAAGTTGTTGGATTATTTAATCATTGACGATTGTGAAGAAATATTGATGGCTGGAAAAAACATGGAAATCAAACGTTTAATTGAAGGCTTCAACAAAACGCAGTTAATTTGTTTGGCAAATAAATCGCATAAGCGTGTCGATCAGTTCATTGAAGGATTGCCTTTTGGAATTAAATTAATCGAAGCTTAGTAACAATAATTTGTACTATTTTTAAGTTATCACTTACGCTCCAAACATTATTTCTATGAGAATCTTTTTACTCAGTCTCTTTTCTACCATTTCACTTCTTCTAACGGCGCAATTACAAGCTGGATTTGACGCAGTTGAAGCGAGAGAAATGATTCAATTGTGCAACTCCTATACTTATTTGGACTTATATGGTTCTGATAAGGAAATTATACCAGAAGGTTATGTGAAAGAATATACGTCTCCGTCATTAGGAATGGACAATGTATTTCAAGTTTATCGACATGGAACTATTGGCGTGATTAATTTTCGTGGTTCCACAACAAAGAAAACAAGTTGGCTAGAGAATCTTTATGCCTCGATGATTCCAGTGAAAGGAACGATTGAAGTCAATGAACGAAAATTTAAATACAAAGTCGGCAAAGATACAGCGAGTGCAGTTCATGCTGGATACATGCTAGCGATTAGTTTTTTAGAAGAAGAGGTTCGCAATCAAATCAAGCGATTGAATAAGAATGGAGTATTTGATATCATTTTAACAGGGCATTCTCAAGGTGGAGCGATAGCACAATTAATGCGAGCTCACTTAGAAGAGGAACCGTTCTACAGAGTGCGCAATAAAAACAACTTTAAAGTCTATGCCTTTGCGAATCCCATGATCGGAAATCGTTCCTTTTCAAATGAATATGCCCACAAATTTTGTGATGACGGAATGAGTTTTGTCATTCTCAATCCAGATGATTTTGTACCGAATATGCCGATTAACTTTAAAGATGGTCAATCTTGGGAAGAGCAACTCATTACCCTTTTAACTGATAGCGACTCGTTTGATGGAAAAGAAGCGGCAATTGGTGGATTCATGTCATTTTTCAAAGGCAACATTGAATCTATGGCGAAAAACTTATCGGAACGTATCAACAAACAATTGATGAAGGAGTTAGGAGACATTTCGATGCCTAGCTACAAACAAGAAATCAACTATGTTCATACTGGTAATGTTATTCTCATTTCACCAACGGAATATCCTTTGGAGCTCAAAGATTCGAGTATTTTGAATGACAAAGCTGCTTTGAAAAAATTAAAGCGAAATGAAGATGGCACATTTGAGAACAAATCGCTTTATAAGAAGTCAAGTTGGATGTTACAGCACAAGCCCTACAATTATTACACTGCAATTTTGAAGGAATATTTTCCAGAGGAATATGAAAGATTGGGTCAGAAGTATTTTGTTATGCCGAAATAGTTTAATGGCCTATTAATGTGGTATCATTAAATTTACAACATATTTATCAATCGGAAAAGTAAAATCATTTACCGTCATTCGATCCATTGAAATCCAGCGAAAATTTTCGACATCCTCTGTCAATGGTAGTTCATATTTCGCAAAATTCAACGAATTTTTGTCTGAATATTCAATTTTATAATACAAACTAATTAATTGATCGTCTTTTCGAAAAGCTGATTGCTGAAAAAAATCGGTGCAATAAAACAACTCTTTGACCTCAATTTCGATGTTCAATTCTTCTTTGAACTCCCGTTTCAAACAGTCAACCATTCCTTCTCCCCATTCCAAACCACCTCCTGGAAATTTTGTAAAACATTTCCCATGTCGGCGTTCATCAGAAATCAATACTTCATTCTTATCGTTGATTAGAATTCCATACACACGAATGTTAAACTGTTTACTCATTGCGTTATTTTTCCAAGATCGATTTGATGTTTGGTTTGAAATACAAATCTGATTTCATCACTTTTCCATCTTCGCGATAAATTGGCTTACCATTCGCATCTAATTTGCTCATATTTGAGCGTTGAATTTCTTGAAACACTTCCTCAATTTTATGCTGCATTCCATGCTTCAAAATTGTTCCACACAAAATATACAATTGATCTCCCAAAGCATCGGCCACTTCCACCAAATCACCATTTTTGGCTGCTTCCAAATATTCATCATTCTCTTCTTGCATTAGTCGGTGTCGCAATTCGAGTGTTGCATCCGTCAAATCAACTGTTGGAGCTTCACTATTTTCGATTCCAAAGGCATTGTGGAATGATTCTACTGCAGAGATTATTTCTTGAAATTTCATTGTTTGCGCTTGTTTTGTTTCCTGCAAAAATGCAAAAAAAGACTGAACCTCTAGACATTTAGATTCTTCATCCTACTTTCCTTTCGGTACTTTTAACCAAACATTTTCTGAAGGCTGCACAGTCGCAACAACTCTAAATCCAGTTGTTCTATTTGCTCCAACATAAGGTTTCTGACTTGCAATTCGTACATCATAACCTGGATCATACCAAGATCCACCAACGATAATATCTTTGTCTGCAACCATTTCTGCAACATTTCCACTCATATTGTAAATGTCATACCCATTTGGCCAATAAGATTTAACGGGTGCTGTAATGTCAAATGACCCAATATCGTGGTGGCCTGCCCAAGGAAGAACTTGAAGTTTTCCAGAACTATCTCTACCTATTGAAGTTGCGTCTAATCTTAAAAAGTTACATAACACATTTCCTTTTGAATCGGTCAAATTTGAACCCCATGGATAAGCATTCTTTTCGAGACCTCCACGTGCAGCATGCATCCATTCTGCATGCGTTGGCAAACGAAACACAATTTTATTTTCAGATTGAAGTCCAGCATTGATTTTTTTGGTCAACCATTCACAATACAACTCTGCTCCTTCCTTAGAAACATTCACAACCGGATGATCACTATAGGCTGGATGGCGGTGATAATATTCTTGAAATCCATTATTCGTACTTTTTTCATCAGACCAAAGTGTTGAATCAATTTTTGCCATTTCATACATATGAATATCGCCATTCCGCTTTAAATCATCTAAAAATTCATTGTAATTACCATTACTCACTTCTGTTTTAAACATAATGAATGATTGAATTGACAACGTGTCTTTATATACATTGACTTTTCCTGAAGGAACAAATACATAATTTTCATTCAAAACTTTTTGGGTCAGCTTCTTCGATTTCTTGTCATTTTTTGTTGCAGAAATCAAACAAATAACTCCACAAAAAATTATTGTAGTGTAGAATAAAATTTTCATAAATAGACTTTTAATTCATAAGTCAAGTCACAAAATTTCGTTACAATTTTCATTCATTTTGCTTGGTTTAAAAGCATAATTATTCTTAACTTAATGTAACTAACCATGATTTCATTCTTTTGAAATCAGACCAAACCTTTTATCATGAAAATAAATAACGGCTTTAGACATGCTCCTTGTCCAACTTGCAAAGGTCAAGTTGTTGGAAGAACTGACAAGCGGTTTTGTTCAATTAAATGCAAAAATGAACATCACAGAAATGCTCGAATACAATTTAAGTCACGCTTTCAAGATATGCAAAAACGACTAAAACGAAACATTGTCATACTCGAAGGAATTCTCGGTCCGACTGCAAAAGGAATGAACATTCACAAAGATGCTTTATTCAAATTTGGCTTCGACCTTGATTTAAATACACGGTCCTTCACAAAAAGTGACCAAATTTGGTTCGAGCTGGGTGAATACCAATACACCTTAGATTCTAAAAATATTGTAACCGTTGAACGAATGAAAAATTTGAGCTTCTACATGCCTGGATTTTTTGAAAGATGGGAAATAGAGTTTCCACAAGGAATGTTGGTGGATGAAAATTGGAATCCGATGAATCATCAACCAAGTCAGCAGTATTTTTCTCGTTGGAATGAATGAGTCATAGCCGTTAAGAAACGATTATTTCCATTGAAATACAGCAAGTTAATACAGACCCAGTTCCTTTATTTTCAACCCGAGTAATCCTTTCCAACTCACCTAATCTTCGTCCAATCCGTTTTTTTGAAATTAGACCCAAAATCTACTCTCAAAAACAGTTAAAATGAAGTCACAGTTTCATTCAAAAGTCAACTTTAAACTTGACTTTCAACATTCCTATTGTCCTAACTTCTCTAGGTCCAACCAAAAATCAGGATAACTTTTCGCAACAGATTCTGCACCAGTAATCTCCATTTCACTCGAAGAAAACATCCCTAAAACTCCCATGCACATAGCAATTCTATGGTCGTTCCATGCATCCACTTGTCCACCAACTACTTCATTTTGACCACTAATTATCATACAGTCGGTTTCAAGGTCTAACAAAACGTCAATTCCTAGTTTTCCTAATTCTGTCTTTAGTGCCAAAGCTCTATCACTTTCTTTATTCCCCAATCGATGAATTCCTTTGATTCTATTCTCTCCCTCTGTAAGAGCTGCATAAATAGCTAATGCAGGAAATAAATCTGGACAATCACTGGCATCGAAGTTCAATGGTAATCGATTCGTTCCATCTATTGAAATCCCATCGTCTGATCGCAATACTTGACAACCTGCATGAATCAGAGCGGTCAATAATTGCTTATCCGCTTGCAAACTTGATAATGACAATCCATCAATGGAAATGTTTTTTCCTAGTGCAGAAGCGACTATCCAACAAGATGCTGAGCTCCAATCGCCATCAATTTGATAACGACAAGAATTGTATTTCTGATTTCCCTTTATGGAGTAAACTGAACCATTCGCTTCAATTTCAATACCAAATGACTCCAATGTTTTTAAAGTCATGTCGACATACGCAACGCTTTTCAAATCTTTTACCACTAATTTGCTATCAGTCTTCGCCATTGGCAATGCCATTAACAACCCAGATATGTATTGCGAACTTTCACTTCCATCGACTTCGTATGTTCCTCCTTGAATGGGACCCTGAATTTTTAATGGCAATTTTCCATTATTTGATTCAACTTTTACACCCATTTTAGGGAAATATCGGTCAAAAAATGACAAATCTCTTTGATTTAAGGAACCATGACCAACTATTTCTACCTCCTGATCCAAAACAGAAACAACTGATGTGAGCAATCGAACCCCCAGGCCACTTTCACCAACAAAAATAGATTTCATCGAAGAACCATCTTCAAATTGCTTCACCGTCTCCAACATCGCCAACTCATCAGCACTTTTACCTACATTCAGCAATTCAGACTTGCCTTTAGCTAAGGCTGAACAGAGAATGGCACGCTGTGAATCGCTCTTTGATGGCGGAATAGAAATTACTCCAGCGTATTCGGATTGTTTAACAGTTTTGATCACTTGTTCATTACTTTTACTTGGTGTCTAATCGACTCTTGGTGAATTGCATCCATTATTTGTCGAACAAATTGTTGGGTTAGATTGAACTCATCTGCTTGACTCATGCGTTTTTCAATCACTCTTGTCCAATGTTCTTGCTGCAAAATAGTAATATTATTAGCTCGCTTAAATTGTCCAACTTCATCACTGATTTTCATTCGTTCAGATAACAGGTCAAAAATGCGATCATCCAATAATCCAATTTTTGCTCTCATCTTATCGAAATCTGTAGAACCATCCGTTTTAATTTCGGCCGAACGCAAAATCAAGTGATCAATGATGTTTTTCAACCCATCAGATGTGACTTGTTGCGCAGCATCTGACCATGCCTTATCTGGATTTGGATGAGTTTCTATCATCAATCCTTCAAAGTTCAAATCCAATGCCTTTTGTGAAACTTCGAGCAATAAACTTCTGTTTCCAGTGATGTGACTCGGGTCACAAATAATTGGTAAATCTGGTCTACGCTCTTTCAACGCAATCGGCAATTCCCAACTTGGTACATTGCGGTATTTATCGTGTTTGTACACAGAAAATCCTCTGTGGATTCCTGCCAAATCTGTTAATCCTACTTTTTCAAAGCGCTCAAATGCTCCTAACCATAATTCCAAATCTGGATTTACTGGGTTTTTTATCATCACCGGAATATCAATTCCTTTCAGCGCATCAGCAATTTCTTGCACTGCGAAAGGATTCACAGTTGTTCGAGCTCCAATCCATAGAAAATCTACTCCTGCTTTCAAAGCCGCTTCAACATGTGCTTTATTCGCTACTTCCGTTGTTGTTGGCAAACCGGTTAACTTCCCTGCTTTTACTAACCAAGGTAAAGCCTCTTCACCCATTCCTTCAAAAGAATCTGGGCGAGTTCTTGGCTTCCAAATACCAGCTCGCAAAGCACCTGCCAATTGTTTATCTGCAATTTCTTGACAAATAGTTAATACTTGCTCCTCAGACTCTGCACTGCATGGACCTGCAATAACAAATGGACGCTTAGAGTTTTTAATTGTGTCTTGTAATTTCATTTTTCAGTCAAAAAAAAAGTCCCCAACTAGGAGACCTCATATAAATAGTTTATGCAATGAGATTGCCCCCTCAATTCTTATGAGAAAAACAGTTCCACCAATAATAATTCATTCTATGCATGAGGCAAAGATAGAGAACAATTTGAGTTTCTTTAGAAAAAATTTGGATTTGTCGAAATTAATTACTTAGCTTTGTCCCAATGATTCAAAACACTCAAAATAGAAATTGGTGGCACACAACTCACAGTTGGTGTGGTTGGTGCTAAATTCTATTTTCCCAAATATTGAAAACGGCATACCATATCAGGTAAGCCGTTTTTTTTGTGTTTAACTTTTTTTAAATCACCTTTGTTCATGACAATTTTCACAGAATCCCTAGCATTCAATGCTGATGTACATACTCCAGTCGAACTTTATTTAAGTTTGAGAAATGATTTTCGTAAAGCATGTCTACTTGAAAGTAATGATTATCACGATCGCTCTGATAGCAAGTCATTAATTGGATTAGAACCCATTTTAGAAATCAAACTCATTGACAATCAATTGATTCTTCAATCAGAAGAAAATCCGTCTTATAATCAAACAATACAATTAGATCAAACCTCTCCATTTGATCTACAAATCCAACACTTCCTAAATAGAATTTCTTTCAACGATCCACGATCTGACAATGGATTTTTTGGGAGGTTTGGATTTGAATTCGCATTGCTGACTGAAAACCATATCACTAAAAAATCAAGTGACTTAAATTTACCGGATATGCACTTGTTCGTTTTTAAGTACATACTCGTTATTGACCATTTTAAAGATCAAGGAACACTTATTAAGAATAGTTTCGCTCACAATGATGCAATCACATCTGTCGAGAAAAACCAACTTTTGATTAAAAAACCATTTACTCATTTGCCATTCGAAATTGTCAATCATGAGAAAGGAATGTTTAGTGACGATGAGTTTCGTTCAATCGTTCTGGAAGCTCAAAAACACTGTAAACGTGGAGATGTTTTTCAATTGGTTCTATCCAATGCCTTCAAACAACCATTTTTTGGAGATGATTTCGTCGTATATCGTGAATTGCGTCGATTAAATCCTTCTCCCTATCTCTTCTATTTTGACTTTGAAGACTATCGACTATTTGGAAGTTCACCAGAAGCTCAAGTGAAGATTTCAAGTGGCACTGCCGAAATTCATCCAATCGCTGGTACAGTAGTGAAAACAGGAGATTCAGAAAAAGACATTGAAAGTGTCAAATTTTTAAAATCAGACGAGAAAGAAAATGCCGAACATACCATGCTAGTCGATTTAGCAAGAAATGATTTGAGTAAAAATTGTTCAAATGTGAAGGTCAAAAATTACAAGGAAATTCAAGAATTCAGTCATGTCTTCCACATTGTTTCCAAAGTAGTTGGCACCTTGGAATCTGATCAATCGGTGATTTCTTTTAACCATTCATTTCCAGCTGGAACCTTGTCTGGCTCACCTAAACCAAAAGCACTGGAATTAATTGCTAAATACGAACATACAACGCGCGATTTTTATGGTGGTGCAATTGGATTATTATCTTCCAATGGTGATGTCAATTTGGCTATCGTTATCCGCAGCTTATTGAGCAAAGACAATCAATTGCATTATCGAGCAGGTGCGGGAATTGTACTCGACTCGATTCCTGACAATGAATGTGCAGAAGTACACAACAAATTAAGAGCGGTTCGCACAGCAATCAAACAAGCTCATGGTGTTCAACAATTAGCAAAAAGTATCCTATGAAAATTGCAGTTATAGATAATTTCGATTCATTTGTTTTCAATCTCGTTCGCTATTTAAAGGAAATTCCTTCTGTTGAACTGATCGTACAACGAAACAACAAGATTAATTATTCGCTCATTGATGAATGTGATGCGATTTTGCTTTCTCCAGGACCAGGAATTCCATCCGAAGCTGGTGAATTGATGAACATTATTGATAAATATCACCAATCAAATCCGCTTTTAGGAGTTTGTTTGGGACATCAAGCAATAGGTGAATTTTTTGGCGGTCAATTGATTCCATGCGATTCACCCGTTCATGGAAAATCATCGGATATACAGATCATTGAACCTTCTTCACTCTTTGTCAAAAAGGAACAATCTGTTCAAGTTGGACGCTATCATAGTTGGCAAGTTTCAGAACTTCTTCCTTCTGAATTAGTGGTGACAGCAATTACGGAAAATGGAGACGTAATGGGCATCAAACATGCACTTTATCCAATTGAAGGAATTCAATTTCATCCGGAATCAATTTTAACTCCAACGGGACGAAAAATGATTCACTACTGGGTTCAATCCATCAAAAACTAACAAAATGAAACAAATCGTTCAAAAAATACTTGCAAATCATTACTTGGATTACCAAGAATGCAGCTCCTTTATCCACGCGATTGCTGAAGAATCAATATCCAATGAGCACATCATTGCAATTCTTACAGGCATTCAAATGCGTGGTATTCAATTGGAAGAATTAAAAGGATTTCGCTCTGCTCTACTCGAGTTGACCGTTCCTGTTCAAATTGACTCCAATGCTATTGATTTATGTGGAACTGGTGGTGACTCAAAAAACACATTCAACATCTCAACTACAACCTCAATGGTTTTAGCTGCCATGAATTACAAAGTTATTAAACATGGAAATTACGGCGTTAGCAGCCTATGTGGCTCATCGAATGTACTTGAACAATTAGGGTTTTCATTTAGCAACGATTCCTCCATTCTTCAAGATCAGCTGGACAATCAGAATATTTGCTTCCTTCATGCACCACTGTTTCATCCTACGATGAAAAAAGTCGCTGCCATTCGAACTAATCTTGGAATTCGAACACTGTTTAATTCTCTTGGACCGTTAGTGAATCCAATTCAACCGACGCATCAAATGACTGGAACGTATTCGTTGGAATTGGCGAAAATTTATCACCATATTTTAAAAGAAGACAGAACCAATTATAAGGTAGTCTATGGTTTAGATGGCTACGACGAATTGACTTTGACAAATACAACACGAATTCTCGGCCCTGGAATGGATCAAATACATTCGGCCAATACTTTTGGCATTCAAGCCATCATTCCTGGCGCGTTGGAAGGAGGAGTTTCCTTAAATGAATCGGCTGAAATCGTTCGATCAATTCTATCCGGAAAAGGTACGGAACAACAAACCAATGTTATTGCTGCCAATGTTTCTGAAGCAATACAATGCATCGAACCAAGCACTCAATTACTTGATGCATTTCAAGAAAGTAAATCATTCATATTATCTGGCCAAGCAGCCAAACACTTTAAATTCAATTAAAAATGTCACACATATTAAACGATATCATCCAGGTAAAAAGACAAGAAGTCAATGTTTTAAAACAACGTTTTAGTTATTCTGATTTCGAGTCTGGACGTTATTTCTATGATGAATGCAAATCCATCTCTAAATCGCTTCAAAATTCTGACTTTGGGATCATTGCAGAAATTAAACGTCGTTCTCCTAGTGCTGGCGATATTCGTCCTGATATGGATATTGCAGCAATTGCAAAGGATTATGAATCTCTTGGTGCAAGCGCAATCTCATGTCTTACAGATTTTAACTTTTTCGGTGGTTCAATTGAAGATTTACTCACTGTAAAAGCAAATGCGTCCATTCCAGTGCTACGAAAAGAATTCATCATTGACGAAATTCAACTCTTTGAAGCGAAAGCGAACGGCGCTGATGCGATTTTATTGATTGCGGAAGTGTTGACAAAGGAAGAAGCTCTGAACCTTACGATCATTGCTCAATCATTGGGAATGGAAGTGATTATGGAATTTCACGACCGTAATCAACTTTCTAAAATCAATGAATTAGTGAACATCATTGGCGTCAATAACCGCAATTTGGCTTTACAACAAACATCCGTTCAAAACAGTTTCGATTTGATTGAATTTTTGCCTCCTGAAGCAGTATTGATTTCTGAATCTGGTATTCAAACAAAAGCTGAATTAGATCAATTGAAAGCAGTTGGATATTCAGGAGCATTGATTGGAGAAAGCATTTTAAAACAAACAGATATACATTCATTTTTTCATCAAATTGCCTAGTTATGTTGATTAAAGTTTGTGGAATCACACAAGAAGAACAACTCAAAGAATTGGATAACATTGAATCGATTCAGTGCATTGGAACGATTTACTATCCAAAATCTAAACGGTTTGTTCGAGAACAATTGCCAACCACTTTTCTTTCTCACAAAGTCGGTGTTTTTGTCAACGAAAAATTGGAAACGATTGAAAAAATTAGTCGCGAACAAGATTTACAGTTGATTCAATTGCACGGAAGTGAATCGCCTGAATTGTGCGCTGAACTGTCACGCAACTTTGGTGTTCTAAAAGCATTTGGAATTACTTCTTCTTTTGATTTTGACCAATTGATACCTTATCAAAAACACGTGGATTTTTTCCTATTCGACACTTTTACGCCACAACATGGAGGAAGTGGTCAAAAATTCGATTGGGAATTATTGAACAATTATCAATTGGAAACACCCTTTTTCTTAAGTGGCGGAATTCAACTTTCTGATGCGAGCACATTGAAAAAAATTACACACCCCAAATTTTACGGTGTCGATATCAACAGTGGATTTGAAATAAGTCCAGGAATAAAAAACATTGAATTAATTAAACAATTTATTGATGAACTTTACAATTAACGAACCAAACGAACACGGTTTTTATGGTGATTTTGGTGGAGCTTTCGTTCCTGAATTATTGCGTGAAAATGTGGAAGAATTGAAAGATGCATTTCATTCTTTTAGAAATGATCCAACGTTCAAAGAAGATTATGCCGATTTAATGAAAGCATATGTTGGTCGCCCAACTCCGCTCTATTTTTCCCGAAAATTGAGTTCTCACTACGGGTGTAAAATCTTTTTAAAACGTGAAGATTTAAATCATACTGGTTCGCACAAGATCAATAATGCTCTTGGACAAATTTTGCTTGCAAAACGCATGGGAAAGAAAAACATCATTGCAGAAACTGGAGCAGGTCAACATGGCGTTGCAACAGCAACAGCTTGTGCTTTGTTGGACATGAATTGCATTGTTTTTATGGGAGAAAAAGACATTGAGCGTCAATCTCCAAATGTGCAACGCATGAAGTATTTAGGCGCTGAAGTTCGACCTGCAACTAGCGGAAGTAAAACCTTAAAAGATGCAACAAATGAAGCGATTCGTTATTGGATCAGCAATCCAGATTCTTATTATTTAATTGGAAGCGTTGTTGGACCTCATCCTTATCCTCAAGTAGTGGCCGAATTTCAATCCATCATTTCTGAAGAAATAAAAAGTCAATTGTTTGAGCAAACAAGTTCTCCATTGCCGACTAAAGTCATTGCATGTGTTGGTGGAGGAAGTAACGCAGCTGGAGCATTTTATCATTTCTATCATACTGAAAGTGTAGAACTCATTGCCGTAGAAGCTGGTGGAAAAGGAATTGAATCAGGATTTTCTGCCGCTACATCTATTTTAGGAAGTCCAGGAGTTATTCATGGAAGCTTAACACTTTTAATGCAAGATGAATATGGTCAAATCACGGAACCTCACTCCATATCTGCGGGATTAGATTATCCGGGAATAGGTCCGCTTCATGCTCATTCTATAGCAGTTGGGAGAACTAAATCCATTTCAATTACAGATGATGAAGCCCTAATTGCAGCGAAAAAACTATCTCAATCAGAAGGAATCATTCCTGCTTTAGAATCTGCACATGCTTTAGCAGCTCTTGAGAAAATTAATTTGACTGCTACTGAAGTCGTGGTGATTAATCTTTCTGGAAGAGGCGACAAAGATTTGAATCAATTATTGGTCACACCATTCTAATTTATCACTATGAATCCATTTAAAAAAGAGAAAAAACAACTGAGTATTTTCATTACTGCTGGATTTCCAACATTGGAAAGTACGGCTGATCAATTGCTTTCACTTCAAAATAGCGGTGTTGATTTCATTGAATTAGGAATTCCATTTTCGGACCCAATGGCCGACGGACCAGTTATTCAAGAAAGTAGTTCCGTTGCTTTGAACAATGGTATGCAATTGAATCTATTATTCGAACAATTGGAAGCGATCAAGGATCAATTAACCATTCCAATTGTTTTGATGGGCTATTTTAACCCAATTCTGCAATATGGATTACAACAGTTTATCCAAAAATCAGAATCATGCAATATCAAAGGATTCATCATTCCTGATTTAAGTTTTGAAATCGCGCAAGCAAACTATTCAGATAGTTTTAATGAAAATAGTATTCCGCTAATCTATTTGATTACGCCAACGACAAGCAATGATCGGATTGAAAAAATCGCTCAACATTCTGCAAAAGGATTCATTTATTTGGTCACTTCTAATTCTACAACGGGTCAGAACAAGGCTGTTTCTTTGGATCAAAATCGATTGAAGGAAATAAAAGAAATTACACAAGAAGTTCCACTATTTCTAGGTTTTGGAATAAAGAACAAACAAGATGTTGTCAATGCACAACACATTGCAGATGGTGCAATCATTGGATCAGAGTACATCCGAAAAGTAAATGAAAAGACAGAAAAAGAGTACATTGCATCATTGCTGAGTTAGTTTTTTATAGTAACATTGACGCATGAAAAAATTTCTAAAAGGATTTTTTGCAATTGTTGTTGTTCTGTACTTGGGCGCTTGCACCTACATGTATTTCATGCAAGAAAAATTCATTTTCAATCCAACAAAACTGGAAAATACTGAAGCATTGAATTATTCTGGTTCGTTCAAAGAAATGTCTTTCAAAACACTGGATGGAAATGTTTTGTCTGGAGTTTTAAAAACCATAGAAGATTCCAAAGGTTTGATTTTTTACTTGCACGGAAATCGCGGAAATCTCAATGATCAAGTGTCAGCAAGTGAATTTTACGCAGATCTTGGATTTGATTTTTTCTCTATGGATTATCGCAGCTTTGGAAAAAGCACTGGTGAATTAATCAACGAAGAACAGTTTTTTTCCGATGTTGAATTGGTCTATGATTCCATCAAGAAAATGTATGATGAATCTACCATTCGAATCATTGGATACAGTGTTGGAACTGGCACTGCTGCGATGCTAGCTTCAAAAAACAATCCTAAAAGTTTAACATTAATGGCGCCTTACTTTTCATTGGTTCAAATGACAACGAATCGCTATAAAATCATCCCAACATTTTTATTGAAGTATCCGTTTGAAACGAATAAATATATCACAAAGGTGAAATGCCCGGTTGAAATCATTCATGGAACAGCCGACGAAGTATTGCCGTTTTCTGGTTCAGTTGAACTCTCGAAGTTGCTAAAACCTCGAGATGTTTTTATTCAAATTGAAGGTCAAGGACACAATGGATTTGAAGACAATCAAGAGTTTGTTGATGCCATGAAATCGTTTTTAAACTAACTCGATTTCTTCGCTCCGCCAACGAAATCTTTTAAATAAAAAGGTTCAAAATACGCTAAATCAACGAAGTCCTTGGCTAAGAATTTTTCATACGCCAAAGCTGAATGTCCAGCAGCTGAACAATAAATAGATTCATCGTATTGCACATTTCTTCCATTCCATAACTCTTGCACTTTTCCTGCTCCATCGCCAAAACTGACAAATGGATCAAATTCGCTATAAGAATTTTCATCAATAATATCTGCTGAAATTGGTTTTAACATTTCTAATTCAGCAGAGTAAATGGCATTGTAGACTTCCATTCTTCTTGCGTCAATCATCGGGCAAAGTAAGACATTTGGATGTTTGATTCTTGCCAATTGCGCTAAGTTTGTAAGTGAATCAATCGCCATCAATGGAATTCCCAAAGCAAAACAAATTCCTTTTGCACTTGAAACACCAATTCTCAACCCTGTATAAGATCCTGGTCCGGAAGTCACTGATACACCATGCAAATCAGAAGTAGATAAGTTGGCATCTTTTAGTACGTCTTGAATGTAAAGCGTCAGCTGTTCACCATGAGAAAATTGTTCATCCAATGATTCACGAACAGCAACGGTTATTCCATTTGTTGAAAGTGCGACAGAACAAGCCTTTGTCGCAGTTTCAATGTGCAATAAATGTGTCATTTTTCTTAAGCAATTTCCAATTTAAACCCAATTCCATGAATGTTAGCAATAGAAATGGATTCATCTTCTTTTAAGTATTTGCGCAACTTGGTGATAAATACATCCAAACTTCTTCCGACAAAATAATCATCTTGACCCCAAACAGCGTTCAAAATGACATCTCTTGCTACAACTTGATTTTTGAACTTGCACAGCATTTTCAAAATTTGAGCTTCTTTTTTTGTCAAACCTTTCTCAAAATCTGGATGAACCAATGTATAGTTCTCTGTATCAAAAGTATAGGTTCCGATGGCAATTTGCTTGTCTTCTGGAACTTCTACTACGATGTTAACACGTTTTAATAATGCAATGACGCGTACTTGCAATTCTTCTACTGAAAACGGCTTTGTTAAATAATCATCACCACCAGCTTTGAATCCTTCCACTTTGTCTTCTGTCATTGCTTTTGCAGTTAGAAACAAAATTGGAATTTCTTTGTTGATTTTGCGTACATCTCTAGCCAATGAAAATCCGTCTTTTTTCGGCATCATGACATCAAAAATGCACATGTGAAAATTCTCTTCATTGAATCGTTTGAAACCTTCGGCTCCGTCTGTACACAAGGTAACATTGTACCCGTCGCTTTTAAGCTGATCCGAGATGACAAATCCTAAACTAGTATCATCTTCAACAAGAAGTATTTTAATTTTCATTCTACCAAAATATGAATTTCACTCTAAAGTTAATGAATCAAATGAAAAAAGTGAGAATTGGATTGTTAGAGATTGGTTAAAACGAGACTACTAGAAAGAACAAGAGCTCCAAACGGGCGTTTGAAGCTCTTATTACACTAATCAACCTAACCTACTACTACTGATACAAAGGTAAAGAATAAATTGATTTCGACAAGAGTAAATTGAACTATTGTTAAAATACAAATCAAATTAACGATAAAAACAAAACAAGATGTAATCAAAATAAATAAAGCGTAAAATACTGATTTACATATATGTATGTCGATACCAAAATAACACACCTCTAGGATTTATTGTCAAAATATTAGATTAAGAGTCCAAGAATGAATTAAATTTTGATAATCTTTACGTTTTATTTTGGTTAATTCGCTAGTATGTTAAAGATTCTAATTGTCGATGATGAAGCAGATATCCGTCAAATATTGATGTATAATTTGCAAAAAGAAGGGTTTCAAGTTTTCGAAGCTTCAACAGGAGAAGAAGGAATTCGAATTACAAAAGAAGTAGTTCCAGACTTAATACTCTTGGATGTAATGATGCCTGAAATGGATGGCATTGAAGTCTGTGAGACCTTGAGAAGAACGCCTGGTTTTGAGAATATTCTGATTTGTTTCTTAACTGCACGGAATGAAGATTATAGTCAGATTGCTGGATTGGATGCCGGCGCAGATGATTATGTTGCAAAGCCAGTAAAACCAAAAGTATTGATTAGTCGCATTCACGCTCTTCTAAGAAGAAAAGGTGTGTTGGATTCTTCGAATGGCAACGAAAATACCATTGTTATTAATCGAGAAAAATATGTTGTTGAAGTAAAAGGGGAAGCAATTCATTTGCCGCGAAAAGAATTTGAATTATTGGCATTGTTGGCATCAAAACCAGATTCGGTATTCGAACGAGACGTTATTTTAGATACTGTTTGGGGCTCAGAAATTGTTGTTGGCGACAGGACGATTGATGTTCATATTCGAAAATTAAGAGAAAAAATTGGTGCTGACCATATTTTGACAGTAAAAGGAATTGGCTACAAATTCACACACCAACCTTAATTGTAGTTCAAAATTGAATTCGTTGAAATAAAAAAAGGGACAAGTTATTTTGTCCCTTTTTTACTATAACCAAACTTGATTTAGCGAATTGAATATGCAATCGATAAAGAGATTGTCGTTCCTGGATTCAAGTATTGATATACTTGACTTTTTGCTTCATACGATTCGTAGAACATGCGCTTTTTATTGTTCAACAAATTTTGACCTTGTAAACTTGCACTCCAACGTGGTTCATTTTCTTTCAATTCAGTATTGATTTTACCAAATTTCTTAGAAACCTTCAATGATAATCCGTGGAATGGTTGTTCGTAAACATCTGGTAAAGTTCCAACACCAATAACTGACAAGCGTTTACCTTGAACGTTGTAGCTTAAATTGACCATTGTGAATGAAGGATTGTGTTGAAATGTTAAATAACTATTCACAACATATGGTGACTGACCATACATTGAACGATAATTTCCAATTGTTTCTCCTTCTCGTGCATTTGATTCTCTCACTTCTTTTTCAGTAAACGTTTCTCCACCAATTTCTGTTTCAACTTTACGCATATCTATTCTTGATACATTGTAGGTAAAGTTAAATCCAAACGTTAAGGCTACTTTATCGTTGTTTTTGAACCCTATTGCTTTACGCAATTCAACTTCAGCTCCATACAAGTCAGCTTCACCGGCATTCACTGGTTTCAACTCGTTTGGCGCAGCAACATTGGCAACAACTTCAATTGGATTGATGAATTTCTTGTAAAAAACACTTGCTGAAATTAATTCAGTTCTTCCAAAGAAATACTCATAGCGCAAATCAGCATTGTGAATCAATGTTTGCTTCAAATTAATGTTTCCAATGTATCTTCTTCCTTGGATTGGATCATAAATTTGAGAGATTGAAATTTCTCTAAATGATGGTCGCGCTACAGTTTGCGTATAAGCTGCTCTGATGTTTGCATTTCGTTCATACGTGTGCAAAGAATCTTTCTGATTTCTTACTTTGTATACCAAATTGATACTTGGCAAGACATTCATTACATCCAACACTTTTTTATTCAAATAGCGTGGTGCATTTGGATCAAATTCAGCATTATTGGATTGTCCCGTGTAGAAATTCATGTTTTTCTCTACTCGTGCACCATAAGTTGCGTTAAAGTTTTTCGTCAATGGCAACTCATTCATCAAGTAAACTGCTGAAATATTTTGTGTCGCTTCATAGATATTCGCCATTTCCTTTTGTCCGCTAGCATAAACACCTTGATTTGTTTCCAAATTCCACACATTTTGCTCGTCGAAATACCAATCGGGATTCCCTGATTCATCTGCAGGTCCTTTTACGTTAAAGGTATAATCATCTACGTCAAATGAACGATGTTTGTAAGTGTTGTAGATACCAAAAGACAAATCACTTGGCAAAGCATTCCACTGTTTAAATGTATAAGAGAAGTCTCCACGAGCACCAACGTTGTATTCTTTCAATTCTCTAAACGTACGACGAATTTCAGCACCAACTGCTTGATTCAATTCGTATGTTACAGTTCCATCTTCGGCTGTTACTTTTTCCAAAGCAGTAGTTCTCATATCAGGATCCGAAATTTTAGAATAGGTTGGAGATACTTTCCAGTTAAATTTCCAATTTTTCTTTTCTCCTAGGAAGTGAACACCATTCAAATTGGCATTTGAGATTGAACGTTGGTTGTATGTTAAACTCTGTTTTACAATCGTAGCTGGATTACTTTCACTGTTTACCTGTGTGATATTTGCTGCCGATGAAATTCCATTCTGAGTATGGAATACATTTAAATTGATTTTCGAGTTTTTAATCTTAATCGATTGACCAAACAAAACTGTCCACAAAATATCATTTTGCGCAACTTGTCCCGTTGAAGCACGATCAATGTACAATTCGTTCACTGATTTATCATTGTCTTTTCTATACTCATTGTACTGAGCATCTGAATAAAACACATTGTTGTTTGTGTAATTAATGGCAAAGTTGTATCCATATGTCAATGGTGATTTCATTTTGTCATTCGTGCGTTGATTACCAATAGCAAATGAATAACTTTGATTTAGGAAACTTGTAGCACCTCTAGTCGACATCACATCACTAAATGCACTTGTCAATTTTGTTGTTTGCTCACTTTGATTGGCTGGATGTGGAATTTGCACATTCGGATTCACAGGTAATTTACGTGTTCCATCATCAAACCCGATGAAGTCAAATTTCCCACCATCGTATGAAATAAAATCCTTATTGAATGTTGATTGCGTATTGTAACCAGCTGAAAACTTTGCGTAAATAGTCTTTCTTGCAGGAAAGTCTTTCGTAGTAATGTCAACCAATCCACCAGTAAAATCACCAGCCAAATTCGGAGTAAATGTTTTATATACCGTGATATTATCGATGAGGACAGCAGGGAAAATATCCAATTGAACTGAATTGCGATCTGGATCCAATCCAGGAATGTCCATTCCGTTCAATATCGTTTTTGAGTAACGATCACCCAATCCTCGAATAAATACGTTTTTTCCATCTTGAACAGATGCTGCTGGAATCATTTGTACAGCTTCAGCAGCACTTGGAACTCCTGAATTTGTGATTTGCTCTTTTGGCAAACCATCTGTACTACTATTTTCTTCCATTCTTTTTTTATCGGTAGCAGCAATTGTAGTTGTTCCTCCAGTCGTTTTTACACCTACTACAGTAATGTCTTCAATTTGCTGAACAGATTTATCTTTTGTTAGTACAATGTCAACGACTTCAATTGCACCATCTTTCAGATCAATTTCTTTTGTTTGGTCAATGTATCCTTCAATTTCATTGGAAAAAGTCAAGACATATTTCCCTTCATTTAACTTGATGTTATAAGCTCCATCAAAATCGGTTTTAGCTTTTCCAGTGCCATCAACACGAATCATAACACCATAAATTGGTTCGTTCGTTTTGGCATCTTTCACGACTCCACGAATGGTTCCCTGAGAAAAAGCAGTAACATTTATCAAAATAAAAATAAGCGCGGATGATAAATTAATCAATTTCATATTCTGTTTTTTACTAGAAAAAGCCTACCGGCAACCCCGGTAGACTAATTATCTTTATATTATTTGTTGTAATTCAAGTATTACAATTTCCCTTTTGCTTGAGACCAAGTCCAAGAGTAGTTTGCAGTTCCACCAGTTGCAGGTGTAGAAACCATAGCAGCGTTTGCCGCTGGTTGATCTGCTGCCTGAACCGGACAAGTTGCACTTGAAGAATTTGTTGAACCTGTGTAAACTGTTGCAGCAGAGAATTCAGAACCAACAAAACTCAAAGTTGGTGTTCCAGCTGTTAAGTGTGTAAATGCATCTGTTTTAGGATCAGCACACTCATTTTGGTAGCTTGCGCGGATTTTAACTGTCCCCATTTTTACATTCGTTACAGTTCCTTGTGCTTTATCTTTGAAATCACATGTTGCATATCCACCTGCTTCAACTCTACAGATTCCATTTACCAAAGAGAACATACCGTTAGTATTTGTCGAACCTTCGGGACCATCAATCTCCAATCCTTTATCTGAACTTCCATTATTGATTACCAAGAAGTTAGTAATTGTTCCTGAATAGTTCATGTCGATATCCAAACCGTCATCTCCTTGGAATCCGATTAAGATGTTAGAGGCATTTACAGTTCCACCGAAAAACTCAATTCCATCGTCTAAGTTCGCAATAACCTCAATATTCGTAACCGTAGTTCCTGAACCAACTCCTCCTAATGTCAAACCATTGATTTCGTTTCCTTCACCAATTAAAGCTCCACCGTGACGGATTGAAACATAGTTCAATACTCCTGAGTTGTCTGAAGCATCAGATCCTCCGTAAGCTCCAAAAGCATCCGTAGAAGGAATTCCTTCAATTTGAGCAACAACATCACCATTTGCAGCAGAAATAGGTGCGTTTCCTAAAACGATAACTCCACCCCATAATCCGAAATCTTCTTCTGTTAAGTTTGTTCCAGCAATTTCACCTACTTTAATGTTATCTAAAACTGAAGTAAAGATAATTGGTGCAGATGCGGTTCCGTTTGCATTGATTTTACCACCTCTTGCAATTACTAAAGCTGAAGCCAATGTTCCATTCCCTTCTCTACCTTTAATAATTGTACCAGCTTGAATTGTCAAAGTTGCTCCACTTTCAACAACTACTTTTCCTGCTAATTCATAAATCTTATCTGCTGTCCAAGTAGTGTTAGCTGTAATTGAACCAGAAACTACTTCATTTGGAGTAGCAGTTGGGTCTTCAGCGTATTCACAAGTTCCATCGTCCTTCTTTGCTTTAGAATCGTAGTTAATAGCTGTCTCATCCATACAACCTTCTTTCTTACAAGATACTACTGACACAGCTAATGTTGCAGTAAGTAATAATGTTCCAAGTTTCATCTTTGTTGTTTTCATCTTTTTTATCATTTTTTATCTGATGCAAAGTTGAGAAGACTTCATTCAAAACATGTTTTGTGAAATTTATCTTTAAGTGAACTCTGTATTAAATATGAAACCTTGAAAATTCAGGTTGAACAAGCAGGAAAACCAGTGTGCTAAAAGGCTTTAGTAAACTTAATGTTTATTTAACATTGAAAAAAACGCCGTTGCGAGTGCTTAGACCTATTTTTGCCCAAAACATTTTAACTAAAAATGATGCGTTTATTCAAACAATTTATTGTCGCTTGTATATTGACGGTTTCAATTGGAAATGTCTATGCAAGTACAGACTCAACTTCTTTATTATTAGATGAGCATTCAATTAAAAACATTTCAGCTAAAGGATTTGAGAAAGGCTTTGACGTTACTTGGTCCATTGATTATGGTGTTATTGAACAAGCAAAAGCCGAAGGCTACTCAGTTTCACTGAAGTATATCACTAGCATTGGAGCTTCTCAAGAAAAAGAAGGATATGATGTCAAGTGGACAACTATTAAGAATATTAGTTTAGATTCAACAAAATACAAAGTTGAAAATCTTGAAGGCGCGGAAAAATACGTAATTAAAGTAGGTTTAACGAAAGGGGATGATACTGTTTGGTCTGAAAAGACAAAGGCCGAGACAGATCGACCATTTGGGATTTTCAAATTTTTAGTTCTTATTGGTTCGCTTGGTATGTTCATTTATGGTATGAAAATCATGAGTGAAGGATTGCAACAAGCTGCAGGATCACGTTTGCGTAACTTATTAGGATCGATTACTTCAAACAGAGTAAAAGGAGTATTGACAGGATTTGGAATTACTTCCATTGTTCAATCGTCGTCGGTTACAACTGTTATGACAGTATCATTTGTAAATGCAGGATTAATGACATTGGTTCAATCTGCTGGAGTAATGATGGGAGCAAATATTGGTACAACAATTACAGCATGGTTGGTGAACTTCTTTGGATTCAAATTAAGTATTGCTGCTTATGCATTGGTTTTAATTGCATTTGGTGCACCGCTTCTATTCGTTGGAAAACAAAAATTGAAAGCTTGGGCTAGCGCGATCATCGGATTTTCATTACTATTCTTAGGATTAGAATTCTTGAAAGATGCAGTTCCAGATTTAGGTCACGATTCTGCCTTGGTTCAGTTCTTTATTGACTTCAAAGATATCCCTGTTTTAAGTACATTGATGTTTGTATTATTAGGAACTTTAGTTACAATCATCATCCAGTCTTCCTCAGCTGCCATGGCTTTAACAATGACATTGGTTGCAAGTGGCATCATTCCATTCGAAGTTGCTGCTGCCATGATTCTTGGTGAAAACATTGGAACAACAATTACCGCCGAATTAGCATCAACTGTTGGAAATGTTCATGCGAAACGTTCTGCCAGAATTCACTCCATGTTTAACATTATTGGTGTAACTTGGGCCATCTTGGTATTCCCATTCTTCTTAGATGGTATTGCTTGGGGAATGGAAACATTTGGTGCTGGAAACCCATTTACTGATGTTGAAGTGAGTTCAAATACAGGTTTGGCAATTTTTCACACAGCTTTTAATACAATCAACGTTTTGATTTTAATTTGGTTTGTTCCACAATTGGTGCGAGTTGCTGAACGCACAGTAAAATCAAAAGGGTCTTCAGATGAAGAGTTCCATTTAGAGTTCATCGGAACAGGAATTATGGGAACACCTGATTTATCTATTTTAGAAGCGAAAAAAGAGATTGCGAAATTTGGAGACATAACTTCTCGTATGTCTAAGTTTACACGCACTTTATTAACGGAAAAGGAAAGTAAAGCAACAAACAAATTATTCAAAAAAATCAGAAAATACGAAGAAATTACTGACCGTTTGGAAATTGAAGTTGTAAAATACTTGAACAAAATTTCTGAAGGAGAATTATCGGAACAAACTGCCATTCGCATTCAAGGAATGAACAGTATTGTAAATGACTTGGAGCGTGTTGGAGATATTTACTATCAAATGTCTAAAACAATTGAACGTAAGCAAGAAGAAAAAGCATGGTTCACACCTGAACAACGCAATAGTTTAGTTGAAATGTTCGACTTAGTGGATCAAGCATTTGCAATCATGTGTGAAAATTTAAATGCACATCACGATAAAGTGACTTTAGATGCTGCAATTGCAGCTGAAAAAGCAATCGACAAGAAACGTGATAAAATGCGAAAAGAATATTTAGCCAGTTTATCAGGCGAAAATTTAGAATCAAACTTTAAATCTGGATTAATCTACAACGAGTTGTTCTCTGCTCTGGAGAAAGTTGGAGATCACATCATCAATGTTTCTGAAGCGGTTGTTGGTAAAATCTAAGATTGAAATCAATCTATAATTTAGAAAGAGGAGGTTATTGCTTCCTCTTTTTTTTATTCATTGGGCTCAACATGAATGAATACATGTTCAATTTGAGGAAAGTGATTTACAATTTCTGATTTGACTTTATGTGCAATTTCATGACCTCTTTGCACAGTTAGTGTTCCATCAACAATCAAATGTAAGTCAACCAAATATGAAAGTCCTGACTTGCGGACAAAGCATTTCTCTGTTCCAACTGCACCATCAACACTAATTGCTACCAACCGAATTTCTTCAATTAATTCTTCAAACACATTCTCATCCATAATTTCACTTAGAGCTGGTTTAAATATTAAATAGGCATTATAGAGAATTATTCCTGAAGCAAGCAAAGCTGCCCAATCATCAGCCGATTCATACCCATCACCAAAATAGAGAGCAATCGAAATACCAACGAAGGCCATAAAGGAAGTTATTGCATCACTTCTATGATGAAACGCATCTGCTTTCACTAAAATACTTTCCGATTGGTTGCCTTTTCGATGAAGAATTCGGTAGAATAACTCTTTACATATAACAATTGCGCCCAATACATATAAGGTATATGCTTTTGGCAGTTGGTGTGGCGTTTGAATGTGTAGGATGCTTTTATATGCTATAATCACTGCTGAAACAACCAAAAATACAACGACAACAAACGTTGCTATTGGCTCTGCTTTGCCATGTCCATATGGATGATTGTCATCTGCCGGTTTTGTAGCAACTTTCATCCCAATTAAAGCCAAAAGGGAGGAAAACACATCGGATGTAGATTCAATAGCATCAGCAATCAATGCATAGGAGTTTCCAAAAAAACCAACAAGACCTTTCAGAATTGCTAATAATGCATTGGCAACTAAACTGAGATAAATACTTTTAACTGCTATTTCAGCATTCGATTTCATGTTCAAAAAATTGAACTACGAAACTACGAACAAAACAATAGGTTTTAAAACGGATTACTCGCAAAAAGCTCCTTTACTATGTTAGTTACTCCATAAATCCCGCTTAATGAATAGAAGAAAGAGGTTTGCGATGTTCACAAGTTATTTCTTTTTAATGCCAACTTCAAGAATGATTTTTTCTGATAGAAATACAAAAAACTTACTAGCCTTCTAAATAATTATGCACTCAATTAAAAATGAATCTCCATTTGAACGCGCCACGCAAGTGCATCATCTTTGTTTTCTCTTTCGTAGTAACCAATATCTGTCTGAACTTTCAATTTATGTCCAACTACAAATCGCGATAAACCAATCAAGTATTGTTTTTCTCTATTACCAACAATGCTGTTTTGAGGATTCACTTGAGCATAACGAAAAGCCAATTCATAATTCGATTTAAATAAGTAGCCAGCCTGAAGATTGATTGCGGCACCAGTTGTATACTTTCCAATGACAACATTGTTAATGTCATACAATTGAGCATCTCTGTCTTGTGTTGCTCTTATGGCATATTCCCCCATAAATGAAAAACCCTTGAACTTAAACATCATATCTATAAATCCAGTGGAAATATTCTTATATTTTGCGTCAGGAATAACCAAAAATCCGCCTAAATTGTTTCTAGAACGAACGGATTTTTCATTGTAATCATAACTCGCGCCAATTGACAATTTAGGTTTTTCTTCACGGACTAAATCACTTCCAAAGTAATCTCCCTTGCTTGAAAAACTTCCGAAAGGCAACAATTCTCCTCGAAATGTATATTCATACCCATCAAAATTTCCAGAAGTTACATTGCGTCCTGCACCTTGAGACAATGCTGCTATCAATTTGGTTCTTGCTTTTCCAATTCGACCGTCATGAATCAACATAATTCCGATGTCGCGATCTAAGTTGAAAGCAGCGTTTAAGATGGAACGATCAACAAATTGCATATTTGCAGATGATATCACTCGTTCGCGATTTCCAGGTAATTTGCCTTGTCCAGCTTGCAAGGTAAATCCTTTGTAAAAATTCCATTGCACATACGCATCGTAAATAATGCTTGCACCTTTTCCAAAGTAAGCGTCGCCGTCATGACTAATGTCACGATTCGATAAGCCTATCTCAAATTTGTACTTCAATTTTGGCGTATATGCAAAACCATCGAACTTAAAACGAGCTCGTCTGACCATAAATTTAGATTTCAACTCTCCTACTTTGCCAAAGTCGTCACCGCTAACGGTCCAACTGTTGTCAAATAAGTTTTGAAAACGAAAAGCAGCTTTCATTGAAAAGGATGAATCTTTACCCATAATATTCAACCCTTCACCAAATTTATAAGGGCTCATTTGTGCAAAACCAAGATGACAAATTCCAGTGACGATAATAACTCCGATTATAAATTGCTTCATTTCTCTAAATTTTGATGCAAAAATGTGGCGAATGCATTGAAGCATCAAGGAAAATCAAACAACATAACGTTTTCTTAAAACCGATTTAGTCGAGTATATCACGGGGATTCCTTTATACAACGGTAACATAGGTTCATTTTTAATTCATATCAAATTCACATTCAAGTAACATCATCTTAATATTCTCTTAACATTGAAGCGGAAAAGTGAGAATCACTCGTATAAATGCACATTCTGCTCACATAACAATTCCATAACATCCTCTTAAAAAGCTTAACCTAAGATTAAACTTGACGTAATTCATGCTGCTTCAATACCCTTTAACTTTGTTAGTAGAAATTTGACACAATGATAAACGCAAAAAATCACACAATTCTTTTGGTAGACGACGATCCAGATATCTTACAAATGCTTTCGTACAACGTTGAAAAAGAAGGATACAAGGTCTATTGTGCGAAAAACGGAGAAGAAGGCGTTTCAATGACAAAATTAGTCAATCCTACATTGATTTTAATGGATGTGATGATGCCGAAAATGGATGGAATTGAAGCCTGTCAAATGATTCGCGAAAACTCGAGCCTTGTACAACCAATCATTGCATTTCTGACTTCTCGCTCAGAAGATTATTCACAAATTGCAGGATTCAACGCTGGAGGTGATGACTATATTACAAAACCAATTCGCCCAAGGTTATTGATTAGTAAGATTGAATCTTTGTTGAGAAGATACGATGCAAATTCAAACGCAACAGTAGAATCACATTCCGATTTACACATTAATCGTGAGAAGTTTTTCATAGAATTAAACGGAACAAAATTAACATTGCCTAAAAAAGAGTTTGAATTATTAGAAATTCTAGCCAATAGTCCAGGTAAAGTTTACACTCGTGATCAAATTTTAGCCCAAGTTTGGGGCAATGACACCATTGTAGGAGAACGTACAATAGACGTACACATCAGAAAATTAAGAGAAAAACTAGGGAATGACTATATTCGTACTATCAAAGGAGTTGGATATACATTCGCAGAACGTTGAAAAATTTAAGACCCTCACAATTATTGTTTATAGGAAGCTTTGGAGTATTTGGAATTGTCCAAGTATTCCTTTTGTTGCTTTTGGTTTTTGACGTTGAAATTTCGCTACCGCTATTCTTTCTTATTCCGCTATTCGCAGGATTAGTCACATTTTTCATTTTTTACATCATCATTAAAGAGTTCATCAATGAACGTTTGAAGCTGATCTATCGTTCAATTCGTAAAGGGAAAATCACGAAGGACAATGAATTCAACTTTAACTTTAAAGATGATGCCTTAACCACAGTTGAACTTGAAACCAAACAATGGACAGAGGAAAAACATACTGAGATTGAAAAATTAAAGGAACAAGAAGAATTTCGTCGCGAATTTCTAGGGAATTTGGCACATGAATTAAAAACACCTATTTTCTCTATTCAGGGTTATCTATTGACCTTGTTGGAAGGTGGATTGGAAGATGAAAACGTAAACACCATGTTTTTGGAACGTGCATCAAAAGCCACTGACCGCATGGTTAGCTTGATAGAAGATTTGGATCAAATTACCAAACTTGAAGTCGATGGACTAAACATAGATATTAAAACATTCAAATTGAATGATTTGGTTCAAGAAATTTTTGAATCACTTGAACTCGCTGCTGCAGAAAAAAACATTACTCTGAAATTTGCCAAGCATTACGAACCAATATTCGCCAAAGGAGATCCATCAAAACTTGCTCAAGTATTTACCAATTTAATCAGTAATTCCATCTCGTATGGAAATGAAGGAGGTGAAACGATTGTTCGTTTTTATACATTGGATGATGTTGTAACCATTGAAGTCTCTGACAATGGCCCTGGAATCTCCGAATCAAGCATGCCTCGTATTTTCGAACGTTTTTATCGTGTAGAAAAAAGTCGTAATCGCAACGATGGAGGTTCTGGATTAGGATTATCCATTGTGAAACACATCATTGAGGCGCACGGTCACAGAATTGTTGTCCGCAGTACGGAAGGTGTGGGAAGCACCTTTATTTTCGCGTTGGATTTAGCGAGAAGGTAACATTCAATACATACAATCACACGGAGAATCCAATTTCAACTCAACATTTGGAAATTGTTCTTTGAGCTTTTTTTGACCAGTTGGATTCATTTTCACTCCTGTAAAATCAATTATTTCTAAATTTTTCAAGGACTGCATTTCACCCGGCAGCGAACGAACAGGTGTTTCCCAAAAATCAATTTTGCGCAACTTGGTGCAATAACTAATGCAAGGCGGAACAGTTTCAAAGGAATTGCGGTTGAACACCAATTCTTGGATTTCTGCCATTTGACAAACGGACACAGGGAAATACTGCAAATCATTGCGACTTAAATTCAAATAAACCAATTCTTTGAACTCCCCCAAGGGCAAGACATTGTGAATGTTGTTCTTTTCTAAATCGAGGTATTTCAACTGCTTGAAGCGCAATAATTCTGTAGGAATTTCTGTCAATTTTGACTTGCGCAATGAAATGGCGAAAACAGTATCTGGTGAAGCATTTTTAACTTCATCCAAGGTATAAAAGCGAACAGAATCTGGTTGAGCAAACAGTAAATTACTGCTGATGAGCCATAAAATTGCGAGTAACTGTTTCATCTTCCTTAATTTGTTCAATTAATTGTTCTATGGATTCAAATTTCACTTCTTCTCGCAATCGTTTCAAGAACCGTACCTCAATTTTTTGACCGTATAAATCTTCGTTGAAGTCCAACAAATGTACCTCCAAGGATTGTCTATTTTCGTCACTCACTGTTGGATTCGTCCCAATATTCAACATTCCAAGAAAAGTCCTTGCACCCGAAAGTTTCACATTTACAATATAAACACCATTTCCTGGAATTAATTTCAAATCATTTTCCAATTCAATGTTAGCTGTAGGAAAACCAAATTCTTTTCCACGACCTTTACCTCGAACAACAAATCCGTTCAATTCAAACTCTTCACCAAGATAAGCGTTGGCCGTTTCAACTTCCCCTGATTTCAAAGCATTTCGAATCTTTGTAGAACTAACATTCACTTCATCTATTTCACGAGCTGATATCTCGGTTACTCCAAAATCATACGTATCAGATATGTCGCGTAGATAATCAATTGTCCCTTCTCGATTCTTACCAAATTGATGATCATAACCTATCACCATTTGTTTTACATGCAATTTATTCACTAAAAAATCGCGCACAAATTCCAAAGCTGTCAAGCGAGAAAATTCAAGTGTAAAAGGAAAAATAATGATGTTCTGCAATCCCATTCGTTCCAATTTCGCCAATTTTTCCGCTTGTGTTTGAATCAACTTGACTCCGTGCGAATCAGGATACAATACCATTCTAGGGTGTGGAAAAAATGTAAACAAAACAGATTCACCACCTATTCTTTTGGCTTCGTCGTTGAGGTGTTTCACAATTTTTTGATGTCCTAAATGAACACCATCAAATGTTCCAATTGTCAAAACTGGATTCGGGATGTCTTTTAAGGCTTCAAAATCGTAGAAAATGTTCATTGATGAAGTAAATTTTGACAAAGATAGTAAAAAGACAATGGACAATAGACAATGGACAATAGACTTCTACTTCAAAAGATTTCTTCACGTTTTAATAGTTTCATCTCTGAAACAAAGCGACGTTTTTAGTCCTTTGGAAGACATTCTTCAATCGCAACCTGCAATCTTTCCGCACCTTCTGAATCGAATTGATACTTTACACTCAATTCCTGAAGGAGTGGATTACAAGCAGATGGTGCATCCACATTTTCGGTTCTACATGCACAAAATTTTGCAGCGTCTTGATCGATTTCATCAACGCTACAGCCAGCAAATAAGAAGATTGCTGGAATTGCTAAAAATTTCATATTCAAAGTTTTGATCATTAATTTAAAAAATTGGTTGTTCATATACCATAAAAGTGGTATTTTTGCAGAATAAATGACGGTTATTTAAATTTAATCTAAATAATACAAAAAGTAACATGATAAAAGTTACCGAAAATGCAAAAAATCAAGCCATTCGTTTGATGTCTGAAGAAGGCAAAGACGGATACTTCATTCGCGTTGGTGTGGAAGGTGGCGGATGCTCTGGTTTAATGTATCAATTAAAGTTCGACAATGAAGAAACTGAATCTGACAAGGTTTTCGAAGACAATGGAATGAAAATCGTTGTTGACAAAAAAAGTTTCTTGTACTTAGTAGGCACAACTTTGGATTTCTCTGGAGGATTGAATGGAAAAGGATTTATTTTTTCCAATCCGAATGCAGATAGAACATGTGGTTGTGGTGAATCATTCTCATTATAGATAACAAAAATTAGATCGCTTCAAGGCAATTGAAGACGAATTAGCACTTATGGCATATACAGAAAATGAACTAGCGAAGGATTTAGAAAATCAGGAATACAAATTTGGTTTTACGACCAATATTGAATCTGATAAAGCACCTAAAGGACTGAACGAGGATATCATTCGTTTTATTTCAGCTAAAAAAAATGAACCAGAATGGTTATTAGAACATCGATTGGCCGCTTTCAAAACGTGGCAATCAATGGTTGAACCAGAATGGGCACATGTACATTATACAAAACCAGATTTTCAAGACATTACTTATTATTCGGCACCAAAGCAGTCTAAAAAGTATGAAAGTTGGGATGATGTAGATCCAGAAATGAAAGAAACAATGGCAAAGTTGGGTATTTCACTGGAAGAACAAAAACGCTTGACAGGTACGAACGTTGCAGTGGATTTCGTCATGGACTCCGTTTCCGTTGCGACTTCATTTAAAGCAACATTAAAAGAATTGGGAATCATTTTCTGTTCGTTTTCAGAAGCTGTGCAAGAATATCCAGATTTGGTGAAAAAATACATGGGATCGGTTGTTCCCGTTACAGATAACTTTTATGCTGCTCTGAATTCTGCTGTTTTCACGGATGGTTCATTCTGTTATATCCCTAAAGGAGTTCGCTGTCCGATGGAATTATCAACTTACTTCAGAATCAATGAAGGAGGAACTGGACAATTTGAACGCACATTGGTTGTTGCAGATGCAGGATCATATGTTTCCTACTTAGAAGGTTGTACTGCACCACAAAGAGACGAAAATCAATTGCACGCTGCTGTAGTTGAATTGATTGCTTTGGATGATGCAGAAATAAAATACTCTACCGTTCAAAACTGGTATCCTGGAGATAAAGAAGGAAAAGGTGGAATTTTCAACTTCGTAACAAAACGTGGAATTTGTGAACGCAATGCTAAAATTTCTTGGACGCAAGTAGAAACTGGTTCGGCCGTAACATGGAAATATCCATCTTGTATCTTGAAAGGAGATAACTCGATCGGTGAATTTTATTCTGTAGCTGTTACAAATAACTTTCAGCAAGCAGATACTGGAACAAAAATGATTCACTTAGGAAAGAACACGAAAAGTACAATCATTTCTAAAGGAATTAGTGCTGGAAAGTCGCAAAACTCGTACAGAGGATTGGTTCAAATTCACAAAAATGCGCAAAACGCAAGAAACTTTTCGCAATGTGACTCATTGTTAATGACAGATGAATGTGGTGCACATACTTTCCCATATATTGAATGTAAAAACAGCTCAGCCAAAATTGAGCACGAAGCAACGACTTCCAAAATTGGAGAAGATCAAATTTTCTATTGCTTGCAAAGAGGAATTAGTGAAGAAAAAGCAATTGGATTAATTGTGAATGGATACTGCAAAGAAGTTTTGAATCAATTGCCAATGGAGTTTGCAGTGGAAGCGCAAAAATTGTTGAGTATTAGTTTGGAGGGCTCGGTAGGATAAAGGATATACAAATGACAGATTGCACATTGCAGATTGGATTTTGATTAGGAAAAGATAAATGGCACAGATAAATAGATTTGAAGAATTAGAAGTTTGGAAAGTTGCAATGGAACTTTGTTCATCAATCTATAATTTAACAAATGGCACTGAATTCACAAAGGATTTTGGATTGAAAGATCAAATTAGAAGATCATCTGTTTCTATTCCATCTAATATTGCTGAAGGGTTTGAAAGAGATAGTCAAAAACAATTTATCTATTTTTTAGTTATTGCTAAAGGGTCATGCGGAGAACTTAGAACACAATTAAGAATTGCAGCAAATTTGAATTACATCAAAAAAAATGAATTTGAGAAATTAAACGATGAATGTATATCTGTCAGTAAACAACTAGCAGGTTTTATAAATTATTTAAAAACAAAAAAATGAATTGTTCAATGGCAAAGATTCAATCTGAAATTTGCCATTTACAATCTGAAATCTATAGACGATGATTACAATAAAAAATTTACACGCCTCTATCGAAGGGAAAGAAATATTAAAAGGATTAAGCCTTGAAGTAAAAGCTGGAGAAGTTCATGCGATTATGGGACCAAATGGTGCTGGAAAAAGTACTTTGGCTTCAATTTTGGCAGGTCGTGAAGAGTACGAAGTAACGGAAGGAACGGTTGATTTTGACGGTCAAGATTTATTGGAACTTGAAACGGAAGAACGTGCAAGAGAAGGATTGTTCTTGGCATTTCAATATCCTGTAGAAATTCCTGGTGTTTCAAATGTTAACTTTTTGCGTACCGCATTGAACGAAATTCGTGAGCACAAAGGTCAAGAGCCAATTTCTGCGAAAGATTTCATGGCAATGGTTCGTGAAAAATCTGCTTTAGTAGAATTGGATGCAAAATTAGCTTCTCGCTCTGTGAATGAAGGATTTTCAGGTGGTGAGAAAAAAAGAAATGAAATATTCCAAATGGCCATGTTGGAGCCAAAGTTGGCTATCTTAGACGAAACTGATTCTGGGTTGGACATTGATGCTTTGCGCATCGTGGCAAACGGAGTGAACAAATTGAAGTCAGATAAAAATGCTACAATTGTCATTACACACTACCAACGATTGTTGGATTACATCGTTCCGGATTTTGTACACGTTTTATTCGACGGAAAAATCGTGAAGACAGGAACAAAAGAATTGGCATTGGAATTAGAAGCAAAAGGATACGATTGGATCAAAGAAGAATTGAACGTTGCACACTAAGCAATAACATTCTCAATCGAAAATCCGAAATTAAAAACGAAGAACGTGGTAGTAGAAGAAATCATTGAACATCCATTCTTAATCAATTTAGCGAAAGACAAATCTCCTTTGCCAAAAGCAGCAATTGCTCAAGCGATGGAAGTTATTGCAACAACACCAGCTCCAACAACTCGAACTGAAGCTTGGAAATACACACGTGTTGCAAAATTAACGCGCAAAGAATACACACAAGCAAGGGCAACAATCCAGTCAATTGACAATTATAGCATTGACTCAGAAGCGTTGAATCTCGTTTTTGTGAATGGCATGTATCAAAAACAATTGAGTAGCTCAGAAACCCTGAATGGTGTAACCATCAAATCAATTCAAGAATGTACTTCGGAAGAATTGATGAAAGCAGGAAACAATGTTGTTTTAGAAAATGAATTATTCAATGCCATCAATACTGTTTATGCACAAGATGGAATTTACATCGAAGTAGCAGCTGGAACAGTGGTTGACAAAACCATTCAAATCATCCATGTTTCAACAGGTGAGCAATCCATTTCTCATCAACGAAATATTTTTGTTGCTAATGCTTCTTCGAATGTAAGCATCATTCAAGCCTTCTTTTCTGAAAATGCTGGAGAAAGCTTCGCTAATCATATTACCGAAGTGAAAGTTGGAGCAAATGCACAATTGAAAATCGACAAAATCCAAGCTGAAGGAGATTCAAGTAATCAAGTCATTACTGAGCAAGTTGAACAGGCAAATGATTCAACATTCACAATCAACACTTTGACATTCAACGGTGCATTGGTTCGAAATAATTTGAACATAGCAGTGAACGGTAAAAATTGTGAAACGAACTTAAATGGTGCTTATTTGTTGAAAGGAAATCAACATGTGGACAATCATACTGTCGTTGATCACAAAATTGAACATTGTAATTCTAATGAGTTGTATAAAGGTATTATCGACGACAAAGCAACTGCTGTTTTCAACGGAAAAGTATTTGTTCGTAAAGATGCACAAATCATCAATGCTTTTCAATCAAACGGAAACGTACTTTTATCAGATGACGCTACAGTCAATTCGAAACCTGAATTGGAAATTTATGCAGATGATGTGAAATGTTCTCATGGTTCAACAACCGGACAATTGGATGAAGAAGCGGTATTCTATCTTCGTGCTAGAGGTCTTTCTGAAAAAGCAGCGCGACAATTGATGGTGGGTGCTTTTGTTGGAGAAGTATTTGAAAAAGTTGAAAACGAAGCAGTAAGCAAATTCATCAATAAAATATTAACTGATCGATTCGGTTGGATCATCGAAGACTAAAAGTTGATGAATGTAATTGAACGACTATCAGACAAGTTTGAACCAGCTCTATTGGATGAACTTTCGAAAGTTGGTAGAGTTCAATCCGTAGCAGCTAATGAACAACTATTGGAAGTGGGTCAAATTGTGACCATGATCCCAATTGTACTTTCTGGCTCTGTTAAAATTTCAAGAACCGATGAAAACGGCAGAGAATTACTGCTCTATTACATCAACCCAAACGAAGGTTGCGCTATGACATTTACTTGTTGTATGCAGCTTCAAAAAAGCGAAATTAAAGCAATCACAGAAGAACCTACAGAATTCATTTCAGTTCCTGTCGATATTATGGATAAATGGATCACAAAATATCCGAGCTGGAAAAGTTTTGTAATGACTACCATTCGAAATCGATTCAATGAGCTGATTAAAACCATTGATCAACTTTCCTTTCAAAAGCTAGATGAACGACTGATTCATTATTTGAAAGAAAAAGCAGAACTAAAAGGGTCAAAAGTGATCAACCTATCACATGAACAAATTGCAACGGATCTTGCAACTTCAAGAGTAGTCATCTCTCGATTACTCAAATCATTGGAAAATGATAAAAAAGTAGTTCTTTACCGTAATCAGATTAAATTGTTGAGTCAATTGTAACATTAGTCACCAAAACTTTACTTTATCTTTCGGTACTTTGTCAAGAATAATTTAACAGAAATTGAAATGACAATAGTTGATGTACGCACACGCAATGAGTTTATGGGAGGAAATGTACAAGATAGTATCAATATTCCTTTGGACGAACTTTCAAATCATATAGAGGAATTCAAATCGATGGAAGCTCCTATTATTTTGTGTTGTGCCAGTGGTGGAAGAAGTGGTCACGCTACGTCCATTTTGCAATCTCATGGAATTGAATGCGAGAACGGCGGAGGCTGGTTAGAGGTAAACTACAAACTACAATCAAAATAAGATGATTCAAGCAATAAAAAATCTATTCGGTTTAGGTCCTAAGGTGGATTACAAAGAATTAGTAAAAAATGGAGCCATAATCATTGATGTCCGCAGTCCGAATGAGTTCCAATATGGTCACATTCAAAAGTCCGTGAATATTCCATTGCAAAGTTTGGGCGGACAATTGGGGAAAATTGACAAAAATAAAGTCGTAATTACCTGTTGTGCTTCTGGTATGAGAAGTGCTTCAGCAAAAAGTATTTTAAAAGCAAAAGGCTATTCTGTCGTGCACAACGGTGGTGCTTGGCAAAGTTTAGAGTCAAAAATAAAGTAAGATGTACAAAAAAGGCGAATCGTATGATTCGCCTTTTTTAATTATCATTCCATTAGTCTTCAGACTCTTCAAAATCAAAGTTGGAAATATCATCACTTTCCATTGTCATAAAATCTTTGATAAGCATGGCAATTTCACTCATGATTTGCATTTTTCGTTCGTCTTTAGGACTCGTATCTTCTACAAATTCCTTCAACAACAATTGACATTCCAAAATATGTCTTTCTTCGAAAGGTCCATTTAACCCTTCCATGATTGTCAAACAATCCAACGCTTCTAAAAAGTCACCATCACAAGCCAATTCTACAAAGTCAGCAATGTGATACGAATAATCTAGCTGCGTATTCCAGATTGTTGCTAGCAAAGGTTGGCGAATTGAGGCATATTTATCGTCTTTTACAATGTCCACCACAACTTCTATCGCCGATGAATCTTTTAGACTAGAAAACACTTCCAATCCTTCAGCATTGATGGTCGCATCTTCGTTTACCAGCAATAAATTCGCTAGAGGAACCAAAATTTTCGAATTCCCATCTGTTTTTAAGGCTGATAAAGATTTTAATATCTCTTTTTCATTGGTTGATTCCAATCCTGCAATAATTTGTTTGATCGTCAAAGCTTTGTGTATTGATTAACATTTAGAATGTGCAAAAATAACTCATTTTTACTCTAATCAAAGATAGAACCTTTCTAACTTTGTGCATGATGAATCTATTTTTCAAATTTCTGCCATTCCTTGTACTTTTAATTGCTTTGGAGAGTTGTTCCATTCCTGAAGTTCAACCTTCATCTAAAAGTGTGATTGTATTGGCATCTGATTTTTTGTATCCAAGAGATTCTGCTTTGTTTCTAAATTTCGAAAAGCAACAAAACATCAAAGTTAAAATCAAGCATTTGTCAACCGATTCAATCATTTCTCATTTCGCCCATTACCGCTACAACAGTCAGTTTGATGGGGTCTTAATGCATTCAACTTATTCGCTTTACAAATTATCGAAAGAGAAAGTACTACATCCTCTTTCCTCTCAACTAGAACAAGCGCCAAAAGGAGCAAAATCACCAAAAAACGACTGGTTGGTTTTCGGACTTGATCCTTATGTCATTGACTTTGGAAGAGGAGAAACAAAAAACATTGCTTACAACGAGTTCACGCATGATGTGAGTTGGGAACCTGTCTTAACCAAGGATGAATCTGCCGCTTTTTTTGCTTCCGTTCTCCATCAATTTGGGAGAAACAACATTCACAAATCGGTTAAATGGCTGCAAGAAATGAAGGATCACATGCGTTTATCTGAGTCAACTGATACACTTCCAAAAGCATCATTCACTTTAACTCGATTTTCGCATGCACAGCGTGTTTATAATCATTTCGTTTTACCGACTCAAGGAAGAATTGGAGTCTTTTATGATGGAATTGGTGTGGCGAGTATTCAACATTCAAAAAAATACGCAGAAATTACTGCATTGCAATTGTATTTAATGAAAGGGTTCAACAATCAGGCAATAACTGGTAAATTATTCTTATTTCCAATCGACAATCCAAATGGACATTCAGATTTTAAGTTCCAAAACAATTACCCATCTTTCTTTAGATGCACGCCATTTGAAGCTGCTAAGGAATACCGAGATGTGCAAAGAGTTCTAAGAAAATTAGACATAACATTCCCGAAGGAAATCAAACAATTTGACATCAAAAAAATCACAGAATTGGCTGATAGTGTAGGGAAATAATTCTTTTATCTTCAATCTTTATTGATCCCAACACATCCCGATTCACTGTGTTGTTCGGACCGACGGAGTCAGCAGCATCGCTAATTAATTCAACTAACAGTTTTAGGAAGCAGAGCTTCTTTGGTAACATCTATATTTCTGGATACTTCAAAAATTCTTAGTGAAATGAACACATCCCGATTCACTTCGTTGTTCGGGATTAATTCAACTAACAGTTTTAGGAAGCAGAGCTTCCTAAAACTGAGTTTCATTAAAATAAATCTATAAGCCGGGTCCTGTAACTTGTTTTCACAAGCTGTTTATCATTTATCTAGCCCCGACTTCACAATCGGGATCAATCAACCTACCCTCCAAGTTCGGGCGAGCAACCCTCAAACCTTGGTTTACATGGTCTTTCAACGCGTAAGGTTTACCTTGCAACTTCAATCACTTGAAGCACGGTGAGCTCTTACCTCACCTTTTCACCTTTTCCCTTCGTAATACTCCAGGTAGTTTTCCTTTCTGCGGCACTTTCTGTTCCTGCCAAATTCCTTCGACAAGACCTTCCCGTTAGGAAGTACGCTGCTCTATGTTGCCCAGACTTTCCTCTTATTCTCAAGGAACAAGCGATAAACCAATTTATCTCAATACAAAGTTACGTTAAAAATCAGTGTTTCACTACAGAAAATGCTTTCCTTCCATTTTCTGCATGAAGAATCAATTGATACACTCCAGATTCTAAGTGTTCCATTGAATAATGATTGAACAAGGTTGGATTCATATCCTTTACAACTATTTTACCTGAAGCATCCATCAATTCGATGTGTGAAATGGCTTGTTTCAATTGAACCTGAATGCCATCAACTGTCGGATTTGGATACACTAACGCTTCCAGTTCATTCAAATTTTCTGATGAAAGAAATTGGTTGTCGCGGTATTCAATGGCCGTAACCTGTTCATTTCCTCCAAAATCAGTCGTTGTAATTTTCAACAAAGGAACTTTCTCACCGGCTGCAATCCATTCGTATTCAGTTGAATTTGGGATTGGCAATGGAATCCACATCGCATTGTAGTAAATTGAATCACTTTCTACAATTTCATGTTTTACTCTAAGCACATCAAATGTTCCATATACAGTAGTCAATTGTCCCCAACCATCTACAGTAGTTGTACGTTCTCTGTGTTGTCTCCATTCAGCATCAAATAAGGGATTGAAGTTCAACTTTGTAAAACCTCTTGAGTGATGTACATTTCCATAAACCAAAGGAAAACTGTACTTCGTTTCAATGGTATCTGATTTCGCTGGAATAGCCGTGCCGTTCACCGACATTGATAATCCCAATAATGTGAGGGAATCTGTTGTTTTTCTGGAATACTGATAGATATCCTCAATTTCAACTGGCAAAAATCCTGACACTTGATCCAAGGGAATATTCGCATCCATATAATAAGATGCTTTGTACTCGGTAGGAGCTGTTGGTCCATAAACGAAAAGTGGAAATCCAGAAATTTCTGACATTGGTCCAAATCGTTTTACTGTTTGACTAGCTGGCGTCAATTGTGTGAAGTTCCAATTTTGATTGGCTCCCGTAGTCACAAAATCAGCTGATAAATCAGATGCGTTTGTCACACGAACAGTATCGCCGCTCGATCCAAAATCAGAAGCACCAAGCGTTATTTGAGCATTTGAGAAACTTATTGTGCAACAAGCAACAACAAACGTGTAGAAGTATTTCATAACCAATAGTGTAGTTTAAATTTCTGACAATATTAAGGTATTTCTATACCAATCACAACATTAAAATGCGCGTCGACTAATTCTTGGTTTGACGTATTCCTCATTTGTGTATTCACAACACCAGTTAATTTATACACTTCATGACCAGCAGCACTTTGTCCGTATGGAGCTACTCCCGTAATTGTTATCTGTTGATTTGCAGATGAACCGACATGTTCATACAACACACCGTTGTGTTTTATTTTGAACTGCGCCTTAAAATCTTGATACATTGTATCGCTCAATGCTGTTCTAAAGCAATTTATCTCTTCAAAATAGCGACCATATCCTTCAGAATCCACAATTACTGAATGTGAAGTTTCTGCGCCGTTATCAAACGAAACAACAGCGGTTAACACATGCAATCCGGGATTCAAATAATAATAACAATCGGCATTGGAAGATGTAAGAACTCCATCTACGTACCATCGTGTAGTTGTTTTCTGCAAACTCGTTTGCGCCGATGCTGACAAAACACCTTGTGAATTGATGGCATATTGAATCGTAAAATCAGCCATGTCTCTATAACCAATTACAACATCGTTACATACTTCTTTGTTTGTTCCATCGACATAGTAAACTTTTACGCAAATCGGGTAAATCCCAGGTTCGTAGATGACAAGAGATTCTCCTACAAAAACGTTGTTCACCTTTATTTCCAAATGATCAATAAAAATAGAATTGGTACAAAGTGAACGATTCAACGTGAATAGTGGTGAAGTATATGGTTGTGTAAAACCAATCATATTGCTTACTTCAACAATTGAATGATTGTTTGCTAATAAATTACCGTCGAAAATTCCAAAATCTGCATACGATTGTCCTTTTTCAATCTTACCAGAAAATCGATTTACGCCGTTAAATGCAGTTGTATAGGTCGTCAAAAACGCGTCATCTACACCCGCTTGAAAGGAAATCGCTTCTCCATCAATTGAACCTTCAACACTAAACACAGGAGTTTCACCATATTCTGGATTCACATCAATTTTTTCCTTCTTGCAACTTGCAAACAAGAAAATGAATAATCCTGCGATGTATGCACTTCTTTTCATTATTTAAAATCTCTTTTTAAGTCCTAATTCTACCATAACCGGCATCTTTCTTTCTACCCCATCAAAACGTGTGTTCAACATTGGCTGAACCACTCTTACATTCACACCAGCTTGAATCGAAATGTTTCTCATGATAGAATAACTATAATTCAACCCAACATTCAACCCAAAAGCATTGAAGTTTTCAGAACGAACGTACTGTTTCGTAGCCTTCGATTCGTAATTCATAGTTGAAGTTGCTCCAATAATCTCTTCCGTTGATTGAATAGCACTCATTCTCGCTCCTAACAAATAAGTAGGCGTAACTAAAACACCAAATTCACTTCTTCCAAAACGATAAGATGCTGTCAAATTGAGGTCTGCAAACAACATGCGATCATAGTTCATGTTTTGATTTACGTTTACTGCTCCATATGAATAATACCTGCGACTATTAACGACTGTTAAATTCTGGGTAAACTGCTGACGAATACCCAATCCTGTACCAAACGCCCAGTTTTTACGATAAAATTCTAATCCACCGTTCAAACCGAACTGATAGATTTCATTGTTTTTTGCAGTCATGGCATAGGATTGTCCTAAACCTCCATTCATTCCAACATAGAATCCGATGCGTTTACTTGCCAATATTGGTAATTCTTCCGTTCGGAAAATTGGTGATTGATTCAATTCATTTTGCCATTCAACAACCGCTAATTCAGCCAATTCAATTGGTCCGTTGTTCAACGATTTCCCTTCACTTAATTCATCCTTACCTTGGTGATTTACCTCATCTTTAACCTTGATAGTTTCACTTTCTGAAGTAGATTCAACCATCAAAGGTCTCATATAATTCAATTTTGAATCCTTGCTCGCTTCTTTTGAATCAACCAATTGTTTTCCAATTATTGCTTTTTGAGATTGTAAAGAATTGCTCTTTTTAGTTAAAACATTGCTATTCGACTCAGCAGTTGTTAATTGTGCTGAAGACTTGTCATTAAAAGTTGAATTAGTTTCAATATCATTGTTAGTTTTTCCTTCATTGGTAGAAATAGCATCTTCATTTGACACAGTCGATTGATTTGACTGCGCATTTTGCTCATTAATTGTGCTAAATGAAACCTTGTTTATTTCACCATTCGTTGCGGTGTAATTGTTGCTGTCTAATCCGTCAATTGTTGAACCAACAAAAACCGTTGAAACACCAATCAACAAGATGATACCTGTCAGCCACCACCACATTCCACCTTTAGACGTACCTTTCTCGCCCAACAATGCTTCCATTTCATGCCAATACGCATCTTTGTATTCGACCTGACTTGAAGCAGCTGCTTCGCGAGCTAAATTGTCTAATTCTTCATCTGTCCAACTCATACAACCATTTTTTTATTGGCATTTTCAATGTGTTCTAATTTTTCTCTTAATAATTTTCGGGCTGTCGATAAATGCCATTTAGAAGTTCCTTCTGACATTTCTAACAATTCCCCAATTTCTTTGTGAGCATAGCCGTCGATAACATAGAGGTTGAATACTCTACCTGTGACTTCTGGCAACTCCTTTACCAATTGCAAAATGAGTTCGTATCCCATATTGCTTTCTCCTTCATTATCACTTGATGAGCCTTGGATATCCAATTCCCATTCAGATTCTCTACTAGAAATGTGTGAGTTGTAATTTTTCGTTTTTCGGTATTCATCGATCAAGGTGTTCACCATGATTCGCTTTGCCCAGCCACCGATATTTACATCAGAATCGACTGTTTTCAAGCTTTTCAGAATTTTGATAAATCCTAAATTGAATAATGATCGAGCATCTTCTTCATTCACATGATAGCGATGACAAACGGGCATAAGAATCTTGAAACAGTACTCATACAGGAACTGAATAGCCTTGCGATCATCACGGGCGCATTTCTCAAGTATTTCTGGCGTGATGTCCATCGTTTTCACCAATCTTCTTATGTTATTGTTCCTATGCAAGTTACGTAACTTTTTTCGAAAACACTATCATCACTCTACACGATACTACCTTTCTTCCACATTTTACCTTGATAACGATACATTTAGCTCAATGGTTGGCACAGAATTAAATTTTGTACATTTGAGTATGTTGAAATTGATTCTTTTGCGTCATGCTAAGACGAACCAATGGTCTCAATCGGGACGAGATTTTGACCGTGAATTGCTTCCGAAAGGAATCAATCAAGGAAAAGAATTAGCCAAATACTTCGAGTTACAATCGTTTCAAAACATCAGTATTCTCGTTTCTCCAGCGATAAGAACACGTCAAACCTTTGAATTTCTACACACTCAATTTGATCCAAACATGGTGCGTTTTTTAGACTCAATTTATTTGTGTTCGTATCCGACATTATTTGATGAAATGTGTCTTGAAAAAAAATCGAAAACACTATTAATTGTTGGTCATAATTTTGGGATTTCTGATTTAGCAACTTATCTCACTGAACGAACAATTGAACTTAGAACGGGAGAATTGATCGAAATCACTTTTGACTGTGATTCATGGGAAGAAGTGAGTAAAGGAATGGGAACTATTCGTTCACTGTATCGTCCTGATGTTTAATTTCTTCCTTCGGAATGTAATCGTAAACAATGACATAACCACTAGCTCGACGACGTTGTTCTTCTTCGTAGGCTTTTTGTCGCGCTTGCTCTTCCATCCACATTCCTTCTAAATCTGGCGGTTCAATTCCCAATTCTTTTTCAATCTCAAATTGGTATTTTGGTCGCTGCACAGCTTTTGTTTTAAAGACAAATGCAACAATCAATCCAACCACTAAACCCATGAAATGACCTTCCCATGAAATGTGTGCTTTGATCGGAAAAATTCCCCAAACTAAATTTCCATATACAAATATCACAAAAAGTGAAATTGCTTGCAGAGGCATGTATTTTCGTAGCACTCCTGATGTGAAGACAAATCCAAGCATAGCATAAATTACACCGCTCATTCCAATGTGATAGGAACCAGTATTTTCAGCATACGCCCACAACATGAGACCTGTTCCGAGCCACAATAACACCATCACTTTCAATGCAATTTCTCGGTAGAAGTATACAATAGCCGCCATCAAAACAAAAGTTGGGAACGAATTATTGATAATGTGATTGATATCGTTTTTTGCATGCAATAAGGGCATAAATAAAACACCCTTTAATCCTTCAACAGATTTTGGTAAAACGCCGTAGGTATGAAATTCGAAGGCAAATAGTTGTTCCGCCCAAAAAACCAACCACATTGCAATCAAAACCAATGTCGGGTAAAACAAGGCTTCGAACACAGAACCGAAAGGATGATTGTTTGACTTCATGCCACTCACTTGTCAAAAGTTATGCCCTAAGTTTTTTAATGTCAATCTGTCAGAATTAACTCCAAAATCCTACGTATCTTTGTAGCTATTATGGAAGAAATTGTAAATAAGGTAAAGGATAGCGGACTTGTTCAGCTTGATTTGGCGCAATTTAAGCCAAAAGAACAATTGATTGGACTAGACATAGCGCCACAATTGTGGGAAGGATTGATTTTGAAAGAAAAGGACTTTAGGGATTGGATTAAAAATCATGATTGGTCGAATTATCAATCTTCAGCTGTTTACATTTATTGCGATGCAGATGCCATTGTGCCAGTTTGGGCTTACATGCTTATCACTTCCAAATTGAGTCAACAAGGTGTTTTTTCCATTGTTGGAAGCAAACAAGAATTGCAGAAAGAATTGATTTTAAGAAACATTCAATCGGTTGATTTAACACAATACCAGGACGCTAAAATCATTGTGAAAGGATGTTCAGATATTGCTTCCCCTGAATATGCAATGTCGGTATTTATTCGTCATTTTCAGCAAGCTGCCGCTTCAATTATGTTTGGTGAACCTTGCTCTACGGTTCCAGTTTACAAAAGACGAAAAGTTTAACTAAACAATTTTATCAAAATGCAAGGAACGTGCTTTTAGTTGTTCAATGACTGGAGGCAAAACTTCCTTCAATCGTTCTTTTGTCTTTCTGTTGTCGTGAAAAACGAGAATATCACCCGACTTAACCTTCTTTGATGCTGATATAATCCTTTCCGTTTTGACTGTTTGGTCATAATCATACGAAAGCCACGACCACATAATAATTTTATACTTTTCACTGATTGTTTTATCCAAACGTTTTTTCATGCGTCCATATGGTGGACGAAACACCTTCGACTGAATGACATCATTGGCTTTTTCAATCGAATGTAAATAGTCAGTATCATTCGTTTTAAAGCCATTCTCATGATTCATTGAATGATTTCCAACGGCATGTCCTTCGGAAATGATTCGCTGAAACAACTCTGGGTGTTTGAAACAATTAGTACCAACGCAGAAAAAAGTCGCGTGAATGTTTTGTTCTTTCAAAAAATTGAGCACCCAAGGAGTAATTTCGGGGTCAGGACCATCATCAAAGGTCAAAAAAACACTTGGTTGAGAAACAGAAATCCCCCAAACTCTATTTGGATAGAACCACTTTAGAATTTTGGGGGATTTAAACATGTTACAATTATTTAGTATCCTATTAATAGTTGTTCTTTTTTTTATTGATAAAAAAAGAACGAAAAAAATCTAGTCAAAATTTAAGCCGTTCGGAGAAAATTCTAAAATGTGCCGATTTAACAAAAGTAGTGACTTCTCCCTGAAAAAGGTCGAAATCAGACGATAAACGCCTTTTGAAATCGGCTGAACATTTTATAATTATCTAAAAATCCTCACTTCTCTAAATTGTGACGGCTCATTAAACCAACCAAGTGTTTATACAGCATCATATATCATTTAATCCAAGCTATCACTATTTTTTGAGTGAAACTGTTACTACAATTTAATTTTAACAACATCCAAATCATTTATTTGGATACAAAAGTTTTAAATTTTATTGATTGACAGAATCTTGAATCATCTGTTGTTCTAACAATTGATTAATATCGATTCCTGAACCATCTTGACTAGGTGCAGCAGGTGCTTTTCCATTAATCACACCGTATTCAGCTCCAAGAGCATCCAAATAATCTTTGAGCGCATTGAATTTCATTGCGTAAGGATTTGAACTTCCTCCACTCAATGATTCACCTTTGTCAGAAATGATTTGTTTTATCTCTCCATAGAAAGCAGGTAATTTCGCAGTATACACTTGTAATATGTATGCTTTCGTATGCTTCGCCAATTTACCGTTTGGATCGCCTGCAACATCGTTCGATGAAACAACCAATTTGAAGTAATTATTCATATTGGCAAACAAATCCGGTTGATTGTCGCGACTCAAAGCAATAGAAGGATTACTTTTTAAGAAATATTCAATCACAGTTTCATATTGACGCGCCAATTCTAATCCCAATTGTTCAGCTGTCTTCTTGTCTCCAGCGATGTATAACATATCAATGTAATCCACCAAAGTACCATCTTGATACGTTGGATAGTTGATTCCATTGGCTGCAATTTGATCACGTCCAGAAGATGGTTCACCATTGTCCAACACAATTGCTGCCGGCATCACTTCCAATGAACGTCTAATCAACGCACTTGCTCTTTCCTTGCTTTCTTTCACCACCTTGTCATAGTTTTCCAAGATGTATTTCACTTCTCTCGCTTCTGTTGTTCTTCCAGATGAAACCAAGAAATCATAGTATCCAGGACCTTGTTTTTTCACGTTATCAGCTTGCAAAATTCTATTCGTATAGTATTCTGCCAATGTTGCAAAATGCAAACGGTATTGAGCAGTGTGACGACGAGCATAATAGTCTGTTAATACATTTGGATCATACGTTTTACCAAAACTGTAGTTCTTCATCAAGTTCTCGTACATTTCGTCTGCAGCCACTTGACTGTTTTCATCCAATGGATTCAATTCGAATGCCATTCCATTTTGCTTGATTGCTCCAGCATAGAATAACGCTCTAGACAAAGCACTTCCACCAGGACTAGAGAAATAAATTCCTCTTTCCCAATTGTTGTTTGCCAAGATGTCCATCATCATGATCTCTTCACGCGTAATTGCTCCTTCTTTGAACGAGAAAACAATTTCTTTTTTGATTTTCGCGCGATCGCTTTCTTTCACAACTCCAGATTTGATGGCGTTATTCGCATTTACTTTCAAGCTGAATTTGCTACTTGGGAAGAAACGCATTGTACCACCTGACACATTCACCATGTTGGCATCGTCACGAACAAATTCCATCGCTTCCGTTAAGTCAACTGTTTCCCATCCAGCACCCAAGGTTTGAATTCCACTTTGTAAAGCCTGAATGGTTGGATTCTCCATGGTAATGATTTGATTCTGATAAGCTCCAAACAACTCAAAAATAGCTTGGTATTTCGATTGAATGTTACTTGCAATCTCTGTGTTATTTGTTGGAATAGATGTCAACGTCAAGCGCAAAGCATTTACTCTCGACTGTGCACTTGGTTGAGAAACCGTAATTCCATTTACCACTGGTCCCATTGCATTCGCAAAGTTGTTGATTGCTCCTAAAGCAGCTGTTTCATTTCCTTTCACATGAAGGTTAATCACTTTTTGAATCACATCATTTTGAATTCCTTCAATCATGAATAAGTTTCCAACATCTAAGAATTGCAATTGATCCGTATTCCCTGCATACATCAAAATTTGATCTTCACGGAATTTAATTGGTAAAGGTTCAGAATCGTATGCTTTCATTTTCATTTGCTCTGTGTACCAATCTGTTTGCATCAGCGATAAGTTACACACACGAACATCCGTTCTATGCTCTTCAACTTCTTGCATGTACCACAATGGGAAAGTATCATTATCACCATTCGTGAACAAAATTCCGTTTTTCGTACAAGAATCTAAGTAGTTGGAAGCCAAATCATGTGCAGTTGTTTTTTCACTTCTATCGTGATCATCCCAACCTTGAACCCCCATAACAATTGGTGCTACTAGTCCAATCAACACTGCAACAACAGCACCATGTAATTCTTTCTTCAAGGCTTTACGTAAAATGGTCATAATTCCAAGTAAGGCAATTGACACACCGCCAATGAACAACCATGTTAAGGTACTAGGCATAGACACTTCACTTCCAGCATCCATTGCTAAGAACAACAATAATCCAGCTCCGAATACGATGGCTGTTTTAATGAAATGTTTCTTTGTGAAACTAGTAAATGCATAGTACAAACCATACACAGCCATTCCAATCCACATTGCGAAGAAGTAGAAAGAACCAGCATAAGCATAATCACGCTCTCTTGGTTCAAATGTTTTTTGATTCAAATAAATCACAATGGCCAAACCTGTAAATAAGAATCCTAAGAAAACCACAAAGGCATCTTTTGGTGCTTTATAGGCGTGGATAAAGAATCCGATTAGTCCTAAAATCAAAGGCAATAAAAAGTATTTATTGTTTGCAGGGTTGTGTGTTGTGTAGTAAGGAGCTTCATCCTGATTCCCCAATCGTGCATTATCAATAGCGCTGATTCCAGAAATCCAGTTTCCACGCATTGCATCTCCATGTCCTTGGTAATCATTTTGACGTCCAGCAAAGTTCCACATGAAATACCTGAAATACATCCAATTGCACTGGTAAGAGAAGAAATACGTCATGTTCTCACCAAATGTTGGCAATCTCAATTTGTCTTTTCCTAATTCACCCGGTTCAGATGGATCATATCCCGACCAACGCTTGTAGCCATCTACTTTTCGTGGATCATCATTGTTGTACATTCGAGGGAAGAAGGTATTTTGAGAATATGTTGCTACAACACCTTCTCGGTAAGCAGAATTCGATTCAAAATACGTTTCTTCGTATTCGGCATTGTTTGCTTGTGCAAATTTCGCAGCATCGTCTTCTGTTTTAAACGCTTTGATGATAGCTTCTCCTTTTTTCACTACGAATCTTCTCAAGTAAAACGGCGAGCGTGAACCCCATTCTGAGTTATCACCACGAGCAGTCCAGTTTCCTTCGGCATCAAAACGTCCACCATTTTCCATTGAGTTCCAATATGGACCAGACAAAATTGGCGATGAACCATATTGTTCACGTTTTAAGTAAGAATGCAATGTTACTAAGTTCTCTGGGTCATTTTCATCCAATGGTGTATTGGCATTCGAACGAATTACGATGACAGCAAAAGAACCGTAACCGATTAATAATAAGATCAATCCCATCAATGAATTGTACAAGATGGATTTGTTGTTTTTACGTGCATAGCGAATTCCGAAAATCAATCCAACTACCAACAATAGGAAGAAAAAGATAGTTCCAGAGAAGAACGGCATGCCTAAAGAGTTTGTAAACGCTACCTCAAAAGAAGATGCCATTGAGATTGTTCCTGGAATTACTCCTTCTTGAATGAATCCTAAAACAACTACAGAAATCAATCCTGTCAACATAAACTTCGTTGGTGAAACATCTTTCCATAAGCGGAAATAGATAACATAACCAATGGCTGGAACCAATAAGATTCCCAATAAGTGTACACCAATAGCCAATCCGATTAAGAACATGATTAACAAAATCCATCTATTCGGAGAAGCTTCTATAGATAGTTGACCATTTTGAACATAGGCCATTTCTTCGTCCCATTTCAAAATTGCCCAGAAAATAATGGCTGTAAACAAAGATGCCATGGCATACACCTCACCTTCTACGGCTGAGAACCAGAAAGTATCTGAAAAAGTATAAGCTAAAGCCCCTACAAATCCACTTCCAAGAACAGCGATGGTATCACCAGTGCTTAGAGCAGATTTCGTTTTCAAGATCATTTTTCGCACCAATAAGTTGATGGACCAGAACATGAACAAAACGGTTACAGATGAACAAATAGCCGACAAACGGTTGATCCACACTGCGGCATCCGAAGGATCTGCAAAAAAGGAGAACAAACGTCCGAGTACCATAAACAATGGTGCTCCTGGAGGGTGACCAACTTCTAATTTATAGGCAGCAGTAATGTACTCACCGCAATCCCACAAACTCACTGTATCTTCAATTGTAAGGAAGTAAACAATTGTAGCGATTAAAAATACGAGCCATCCCGTGTAGACGTTCAGTTTTCTGTAGTTCATAATAACAATTTAGGGTCAACTAAACGTAGCTGACATCAATATTCCTTGCGAATTTAAAAATATATCCCTTGCGACTGACCTCAAAAAAGCGAAAAATTGTCAAAAACAGTTAAAAAAAGACGAGTAGCGAAAAAAGTTTTTTTGAAAAAAGTAATTTTTATGTTTTGCAATTTAAATTTTGTTGCTAACTTTGCACCCGCAATAAGGATTTCCGAATTGCAGGAACGTTGTGAAACTGTCCTATGGTGTAACTGGCAACACGTCGGTTTTTGGTACCGAAGAGTCTAGGTTCGAGCCCTAGTGGGACAACTTTTTAAAGTTGTAGAAGCCTCTCAGAAATGAGGGGCTTTTTTTCATTCTTTATCAATTTTTATCAAAATCCCTTTATTTATTACTATTGTAACAAATTGATTTCTTTCATTTTTTATCAATAGGTATCAATTTTTATCACAACATATCATCTGTTTTGATACCGTTTTGCTACCAATTAATTTTCAGTATCACAAAACGAATATTATGATCAAATACAAGTTCATTTACAACAGAAAGAACTCTTTAAAAAAAGACGGAACAGCCTTAATACAGCTGGAAATTTACAAAGATCGTACACGTAAATATATCTCCACAGAAATTGGTATCACACCTAAAGACTGGGATGAAAAAAATTCAAAAGTTTTAAATAGCCACAACAGAGCAGAAGAATACAATATGATTCTACACGATATAGTCCAAAAGGTTGAATGGATTCTTCGAAAAGCGAAATTGATGGATAAAGATTATAGTGTTGATCAAATTCTTGGATTGATGAAACATGACGATTCAAATTTACTTTCTGAATTTATAATCAAAGAAATAGAAAAAGATCAGCGAATTAAAGTAAAAACAAAAAAGGATTTACTCAACACTAAAAATAGACTAGTTGAATTTAATCCAAGTGCTCGTTTACAAGATGTTGATTACAAATTTGTAGTCGACTTTGACAATCATTTAAGAAACGTGGGGTACTCCATAAATACAATCGGAAAACTTCATAAGAATTTAAAACGCTTTCTTAATCTAGCAATAAAATATAATTTGTTAGCTCAAAATAATTATCCGTACAGAAACTTTAAAGTGGAAAGAGAATCAACAAAACGGGAAGCATTATCAATGAATGAGGTAATTGCTATTGAAAAATTAAACTATGAATGTGATTCTATTAATGAGTTAGTAAAAAATATGTTTCTATTTTCATGCTACACAGGACTCAGAATTTCAGATGTAACTCGATTAAAAAATTCATTTTGCAAGAAATCGAGTTCTGGATGGATACTTGAATTTAAAACTTTTAAAGTACAAAAAATGGCCTATCTACCATTGCGAAATTTATTTAGAGATAAGAATGAACTCAGTAAACCTGAAAGAATAATCAATCGATACTTTAAAGTTGAAAATGATTTAGTTTTTCCTTGTATTCAAGAATCTAAAATAAACAGACAGCTAAAAGCAATTGCACAACAAGCCGGTATTAAAAAGAATGTTACTTTTCATATGGGACGTCATACATTTGGCACAATAATGTCTTCCAAAATACCTTTAGCCTCATTGCAATCATTAATGCAACACTCCGATATTAAAACAACTATGATTTATGTAAACACTAGCAATGATATTATAGATGACAATCTTGGCAAAGTGAATTGGAACATGTAATTTTGGTCACAAGCGATGAGACATTATTTAAACACGACCTTAAAAGGTAAGAAAGATGATTTAGGACTGAATTACTATTCAGTTTATTTCATGTTTACTGTGAACAGACAGACTTTTAAAATTAAAAGTCGAATTCTAAACAAGCTTGTTCGAGAAGAACAATTTGAACAAATTATTCAATCAAATAATACTCTTTTACTTAAAGATCAAGAGATTATTAATTTTTGTTTGGAGAATTCCATCCATAATGGATTTATTGACATTGATCAATTTAAGGCAAGTTATAGTCTACAATGCACCTCGATCATACTCTGGTATGAAGACCTAATTCGCAATGAGCGAGGAAAAATGATGGATGACTTTTTCTATGGTGGAGATGTGGAGGAAACACAACCCAACAATTTATTAAGTGATTTAGAAACAGAATATTCCATCGATAGACGAACAATATTAAACTATCTAAATCAATATTCTGTATACCGAAAAAATCAATTTGCGCGTTATATAGTTTTCTATGATTGGTTTCAACAAGGTCTTAGAAATGATTTTATTCACTGCTTAGATTCTCTGAAAATCGTTAACAATAGAAGCAAAGTAATGTCTTTTATTGATGATTTAATTTCTTCTATTTAAAAAAGTACAACAAACATTTTGTTTTTGCATTCTTATTTTGTAATTTAGTCACGCGATTAATTATTAATATCATGAATGCAGATAAGGTAGCACATTTGGACATCCAATTAAAAGCTTGGATTGATCATTTGAAATATCCACAGGAAAATTCAAAACCTGAAGACATGTGGCTTACTGTACCCCAAATTTGTCTGCTATTACGCTGCTCCGAAATTACCTTTTACAGAAAGTGTAAAACTGGAGAAATTAATCATTCAAAACCTTCTTCCATTATGGTTTGGATCTCTGATGTAGGCAAGTATGTAATAGAAAAAGAAACATTTAAGAAAGCATCATGAAAGAAAACGACTATGTATTATATGATTTAGAGAATGTAGATCCAAGTCCTATATCCCCTAGAGATTGCAATTGTGGATGTGGGAATACGTTTCAACCTAGAAGAACTGATCAAGTCTATATTAACAAAAGGCATGCTGATAAAGCTTATCATGAAAAGGTAAGGAAACCTAAACAAAAAAATCAAAATATTATTGAAAAAATACATCGATTAAATGATCGCCTGTGTGAAAAATATTTTAACGCTAGCAATTCTGACACGGCTATTTGTTTTTGGGAGTCTATCTTGGCAGATGGCTTAAATCAAAATTACACTCATGGAGAGTATATACTTAACAATACTAAGTATGTTTTAACTTATAACTACATGTACCACTTATTTAATGATAATGGTGTAATTAAAATGAAAATCAAGAAACAATGAAAATTCCAGTCTCAGTTACAAAAACCGCTTTCAGAAACACCTTGCCATCAACATACAAGGTGTCAATTCCTACTACTCTTAAAGTTCAAGATATCATAACAAGCGAACCAAAAACAGCCGGAATAAACACCAATTTAAATACTGATTTAAAACGATCAATTTCAACAAATCAGATTTTATTAATCATGGCTTTAATCTCAATAATTGGAATCACTCTATATGCTGTCAATAAAAAAATACAAAAAGAAAATCATGAATCTGATAATTTCAATTAATAATCTCTATACTTATCATTCATGTCAACTTTCATTATGACGTTTTTGCAATTCCTTATAAAAGTTTTCAATAAAATTATTTGGATTTAATTCTAATGCTAAAAACAAGCGATGCATCCAATACATAGAAGGACATCTTTCACCTCTTTCATAGCTAGAAATGTTCTGAGCATTAATATTCATCAATGCTCCCAATTCAGATTGTGTTAATTTTTTCTGTTCTCGTAATTTCTTTATTTCACTTCCTAAAGTAGAATTAAACACACTTTTTTCCATATTCGGAAAAATCAAGATATTTACGGGTTCATTTATAACACAATTGTGTTATATTTTTTATCTTTACACACCAAAACTCATTTTATGAAAACCAAAACTCTATTTTTAATTACCGGTTTTATTTACACATTGTCATCATGTGCATTTAACAGAATAGGCGATTTAACCGTCGTATCAACTCGAAATTTTGATTCAAGTGAAAAATATGTGCTTTTGCAAAAAGAAGTTTCGGCAAAAGCAAAATCTAAAAGAGGTGATGCACTTGACCAGGCAATTGACAATGTAACAGCTTCAGTAAATGGGGGTGAATTTCTTAAAAATGTAAAAATCTACATCAAACCCTCTGGCAAAAAAATTAAAGTGACTGGTGATGTTTGGGGCACTTCATCAATTGAAAATAAAATGACAGTATCCGTTAGTGATTCCGTAATTCTCAAAATTGGTGATCGCGTATCTTTTGGAAAAGGCTCCAAACTCAAAACAGGAAAAATCGTGGGAATAAATCAATCTAAGGTAGTCGTGGAATGCTCAAGATTATTATCCAAAAATGGTCGAATCATTGAGCTAGGATATAATGATATTACAAAAATTGCTGAGTAAGGTAAATAATACAAATTAATTTCTATTCAAAGACTTAAATAATCGCAAATCAAATATGAAAAAAGTATTTAAAAATGCTTAAAAACAGAAAAGTAAATTGCCGTTAATCGACGTAAGACGTCAAAATCCCCTTGAAACAAACTGAATATTGGAATTTACTACTCTTTCTTCTATTGATTTTTTCATTAATTATGTAATGAAAAAAAATACTTTAAATACACAATTATTGATCTTTCTAAAACAATTAGTATTTAAAGACAATTATCAGAGCTTTAAATACTCCGAAAATTCAATTAACAGAAACCACTTAAAATGAACGCTTAGACTTGTCCAATGCATTACGTTCATTTTTATGTATAAGAACCAAAAAATACTCATTCAACTTAATAATAAATCAATATCTTTACATCGTATGCAATTTTTATGAGTCCAAAAACAATAAATAGAATTAAAGTTGTTTTGGTTGAGAAAAACATGATAAGTAAACAGCTTGCTGAACAACTTGGTGCAAATGAAGCAATAATTTCAAGATGGCTTACTAACAATGTACAACCAAATTTAGCAACCTTTTTTAAAATTGCCGAACTTTTATATATTTCACGAAGCGAGTTAATCATCAAATAAATGGAAAACAAGTCTAATATCTCAACTAGAATTCCATTTAAGGTATCGGCCAGAACCGCAAAGCTAATTGGTTTAGAGAATTTCTCAAATGAGGAAGGTGCAGTCATTGAGCTTGTTAAAAACACCTATGATGCGGACGCAAATAGTTGCATTCTTATTTTTGATTTGAAGGTCAAAAAAGAAATATTAGTAAATGAATTAGGGATTGAAACTGAAATAGAAAAGTTTGAAAAAGAAAACAGTTCTATTTATATTATTGACAACGGTATTGGGATGAATGATAGAATTATTCAAAACCAATGGATGACAATTGGTACTGACAACAAACTATATGAGCATACAACAGAAGCTGGAAGAGTTAAAACGGGTGCTAAAGGTATAGGTCGTTTTGCATTAAACCGATTAGGAATGCTAACAAATATGACCTCTCTTCCTATTTTGTTAGAAGTTTTAGATGAAGAAAATGAATTAATTGAGGTCAGTTCGGAAGAAATGTCCAATACTAAACTAGTACCAAACACCACTCATTTGGGTTTTGAGTGGACAGTTGATTGGAAGGATTTTGATAAAAAGGGTGCTACCGTTTCAGATGTTGAAGCAGTTTTAACAAAAAAGGAAAAGTTAAATCTTAAACAAGAACTTATAAATAGATTTTCTTCATTTCCGAAAATTAAAGAAGTACTAGAAAGCACTGATTTTAAAGCGGGTACTGTTATTGAAATTACCGAACTCAATGATGATTGGAATGAAGATAAATTAAAGAAGTTATTTGGTAATCTGGAGATGTTACTCCCTCCAAAGGAACAGAACGATTTTAGTATAGATTTCTATTTACTTAATAATTTAGATGAGTTTGGAACTGTCAAAAAAGCCTTTTATGACGATTTTGATTATAAATTAAAAGCTTCATACAACAAAAATGACGATAAAATACTAAACATAGAACTTTCACGAAATGAACTTGACATTGATGCTTTAGGGAATAGATATTTAGAAGTTTTCGAGTTAGAGATGATGAAAAAATCACCATTTACGCTTGACGATTTCAAGAAAGAAAAAATTGAATTAAGTATTCCAATTAAAAAATTAACCTCAGAAAAGGTGGATAAAGATTTGTTGGAAAGAGTAGGTAAATTTGATTTTACTTTTTATTTCTTAAAAAACACTATTTCAGATGATAAAGAAGATGGTGACATTAAGAAATACCCTTATAAAAGTATCAATAGTGCAGTCAGAAAGTCTTGGTTGAAAAAGTTTGGGGGAATCAAGATATTTAGAGATGATTTTAGAATTAGACCTTATGGCGAAAATGGAGATGATTGGTTAAGATTAGGAGAAAGGCAGGCTCAAAGTCCGGGAGGTGCAGGACAACGACTTGGGGGATACAGAATTAGACCCAATCAAATAGCAGGTACAATTAAAATTTCTAGACTACATAACGAAAGTTTTCAGGACAAATCAGGTCGCGAAGGAATTATTGAAAATGACGAATTTGAACTTTTCAAAAATATTTTGATTGAAATAATAGCACTCTTTGAGAAAGACAGGAACATTGTTATGTACAACCTTTCTCAACTTCATTCCATCAGAAATGAAGAAGCAGAGAAATTGAGAAAAGCTGAAGAAGAGGCAGAAAGGGTAAAAAGACAGAAAGAAGAACGAGAGTCGAAAAAAGACAGTCAACAAGATAAGGGTGACGATAACTCGTCAGAAGAGAATAAAGAATATTCGGAAGCTGAAGAAAAAATGGCTGACGGTTTTTTGATACTTAAGAAAGATAATGAGAAAAAAGATGAAGAATTAAGATTATTAAGAAGCCTAGCCAGTGTCGGTCTTATTATTTCTTCTTTTGCCCACGAAGTTAGAAGTTTAAGATCTAGGTTAATTCCACGAACAAAGTATTTGATTGATGAACTCAAGAATCATTTAAATGAAGATGAATTAGCTAAAACTTTGGACAAAGATGACAATCCCTTTTATATGATCGATTTAATGGGTGATGAGGATTTGAAACTCAAACATTGGTTGGATTATTCATTAAGTACTTTAAAAATTGATAAACGTGAGCGTAAAAATCTAGATTTTTCTAAATATTTCGAAAATTTCAAAGCAAATTGGTCTAAAGCTTTGGAACAAAGAAATATTAATCTTGAATTAAAAGCACTAGATAATAATGATGAGCATATAATTAGAGCTTTTGAAGTAAATATAGATTCGATTTTTAACAACTTACTTTCAAACTCTATCAATGCACATTATGGGTTCAATAAAGAAAAAAAGGAAATAGAAATCAGTTGGCAAAAGATAGGAAATGATATTGAAATTTTATTTTCTGATAATGGAAAAGGATTAGATAAAAAGTACAAAGACAATCCAGAAGCAATTTTCAACCTAAACGAATCATCAAAGACAGACAATAAAGGGAATAAAATCGGCACAGGTTTGGGACTTTATATAGTAAAATCAATAATTGAAGAGTACAATAATTCATCAATTTCAATAATCAAAATTGATAACGGACTGACATTTAAAATAAAATTCAGAACTAGAGAATGAAATATAAAATTGCATACATAGATGAAGATAAAGGATGGATAAACACCTTCTATCAAACTTTTAAGAATGACTTTGATATATTAAGAATTGAAGTTAATTCAGAATCTTCTGTTGAAGCTATTCTTGAAATTCTTATATCAAATGATCTAAATGCAATTGTTACAGATTATTTGTTAGAGGAAAATGCAGAAGTACCATTTAATGGAAATAGAATAGTTGAGGAGTTAAAAAAAATCAAGCCTCACTTTCCTATTGTTATGCTTACTTCATTTCCAACACAAGCAATAGGTCATACAGATGATGTACACATTATTTATAACAAAAATATTTTGTCAGTAGAAAATGACAGAGAAAAAGAAGAACTTGAAATTTTTAAAACAAAAATCCAATCTAACATTTCAAATTACTATAAAAAAATCGAGGATACAAATACTCGAATTGAACAACTTGTAGAAAAAAGAAATAGCCAAGGTTTAGATATTCCAGAAGAGGAGGAGCTAACGAAATTGTATATTTTGTTTGATGAACTTAATCCCGAAGGAAAGGATTTGCCAGCTAATCTTATTCACAGAGACTCTATTTCTAAACTCAATGAGTTCGTAAATGAAACCAAAGAAATTTTGGAGGAGTTGAAAAAACTAAATCAGAAATAGTAATATGCTTCCATTTAGAAAAGAAACTCCTAAGCGAAGAGAAATAAAAACTGAGGTTGCAAGATATTCAGGCCATAGAGATGATTTAAGAAAAGATTATAAGTGCCGTTGTGGGTATTGTAATGACATTGACATTTGGCGAACTGTTTGGTTTGAAATTGATCACTTTGTTCCTCAGAAATATCTGAAAACAATTAAAGTAACGGATTACTCAAATCTTGTTTATGCTTGTAGAGCTTGTAATAATTCCAAAAGAGCTCATTGGCCAACAGAAGATGAATCGATTCATTACATAAATGATGAAGGTTTTATTGACCCGTGTGATGATGAGTATGAAAAACAGTTCTCTAGAAATCAAAACGGCAGAATTATTCACAAAACTCAATTAGGTAAGTGGATGTATTACAAGCTTAAGCTTCATAAACCACAACACGAAATTATTTGGCAAATTGAAGAACTTGATAATTTGATTGAGGACTGTGAGAGGCTAATAGAACTAACAGATAATGTAGCCTTAAAAAACAGAGTATTGGATTTATACCGCGAGTATAGAAAATACACAAAACAACTAAGTAATTTTTAAATGAGAAACGTATTCAAATATTTAAGTCAATATTCTACAACTCCAAAAGATGTGGACAGGCTTATTATTTCTGCATTTCTTGAAATCAATAAATTAAAGCCAAAGAAAAATAAGTTACTCAAGGCATACTCAATTAATAGCAAAAATAAGGAGGAGCATTCGTCACTTCTTGAATTCGTGTCAGTAATCTATTCAGATACAAAAGCTTTTGAATTCGAAGATCTGATTGAGCTTTTTGAATTTGTTATCTCTCCTGCGGACAGAATTATTAATGGTGCAATTTATACACCTCAAAGCATTAGGTCATTTATTGTTTTAGAATCGTTTAAGAAAATCAACGCCATAGATAATTCTATTAAAATATCGGATATTGCAATGGGATGTGGTGGATTTTTATTCAATGCATCTATTGAATTAAAAAAGAGAACAGGCAAAACTTACTCAGAAATACTTAGTAACCACATCTTCGGAATAGATATCCAAGAGTATTCAGTTAATCGATCTAAGTTGCTTCTATCTTTATTGGCTTTGCAATCAGGAGAAGACATGGTAGAATTTCAGTTCAACTTATTTCAGGGTGATTCTCTAGATTTTGATTGGACTACCGCGATTAATGACTTCAATGGATTTTCCATTATACTAGGAAACCCTCCTTATGTTTGTGCAAGAAATCTTGACATAGAAACAAAGGAAAAATTAAAGAATTGGGAAGTTTGCCAATCTGGTAATTCTGACCTTTACATTCCATTTTTCCAAATTGCAATTGAGAATTTGGCTGAAAATGGCACTCTAGGTTTCATTACTATGAATTCTTTTTTCAAAAGTTTGAATGGAAGAGCTTTACGAGACTATTTTCAAAGAAAAGAACTTGCTATTTCAATTATAGACTTTGGCTCTGAACAGGTTTTTAAATCCAAGAACACATACACTTGTATTTGTTTTATTGAGAACAAGGAAGAGCAATTCATTTCTTACACAGAATCAGAAACAAAAAAACTGGAAGGCAAATTACCTTTCAAGAAAGTAAAATACAGTGCCCTTGATTCTAAAAAGGGTTGGAATTTAAAGGATAACAAAACAATATCAAAAATTGAATCAACAGGAATTCCTTTTGGTGAACTATATCAAACTAGACACGGTATAGCGACCTTAAAGAATGATATTTACATTTTCAGACCCGTTGACGAAGACGAGAACTTTTTCTATCTACAAAACGGAAGTCTTTACAAGATTGAAAAAGGCATTTGCAAAGATATTGTAAACTCGAATAAGTTAAGCAGAGAGGTTAGTCTAAAGAACCTTAAGGAGAAAGTGATTTTCCCTTACGACCAACAAGAAAAGCCTAAACTTCTTGATGAGAGGTTAATGAAAGAAAGTTTTCCAGAGGCATATAAATACCTACAAAACAAAAGAAAGATTTTAGCTGAGAGAGACAAGGGAAAAGGGAACTATGAAAACTGGTTTGCTTTTGGTCGTACACAATCACTAGAGAAGATTAAGAACAAAATGTTCTTCCCTAAGTACTCGGACAGAACACCAAATTTCATTATTAACTCTGATGATGACTTGCTTTTTTACAATGGATTAGCGGTTGTTGGCAGCTCAGAGACAGAAATGGAAATCATAAAAAAGATAATGGAATCTAGCATCTTTTGGTATTACATCAAGACGACAAGCAAGCCCTACTCTTCTGACTATTATTCATTGAACGGAAATTACATTAAGAATTTTGGAGTTTGTGAACTGACAGTGAAAGAAAAAGAATTTTTAATTAAAGAGACTGACCAAAGGAAATTGAATGAATTTTTTGAGGATAAGTATAAATTAAAAATATCTTAAAGTATCAACAGATTTTCTATATGAAGAAAGACATCATCCATATCTTTTGTGCTTTATTTGTTTGTATGCACCTGTTTGCACAGGAAACCGAATCTAGGTTTTCACCTTTTCAAATACCCCCTATTGAACAGGATGATATTTGGTCTGTAGATTTTGCACCAATGTTTTGGGTAAATAACGCGAAAGCTCCGGTCGCGAATAACTTTTCTTTTTCATTAGGGTTGAATTATCATTATGAATTGAATTTTACTCCAACGAAACGCAGTGCCTTTGCGATCGGATTGGGATATGACTATACTTCATTGAATCATTCTGGTGTTTTTGTTAACGACAGCTTGAATCAAACATCTTGGTTTAGAGCAAACTCTTCTCAAGACTTGAAGTTCAGTAGATTGAACATCCATCGTTTAAACGTTCCAGTTGAATTTAGATTAAAATTTAAGAGTGACTTCAAACTGTACCTTGGTTATCAATCCAGTTTCATTCTGTCTTCTAGTAATAAATCTAAAATTGATGGCAATTCTTCAACTTTTACAAATTTTTCAGATTTGGTGAAATACCAGCATGGTCCGAGGTTGAGAATTGGTTATAAAGATGTTTTTATTTATAGCAATTTCTATCTAACTTCTCTTTTTAAAAAATCTTCTACCATTTCAATGCAGTTAATTGAAGTTGGAATTAGCATAGGTGGATAACCTTATTTATCATCTTTGTTGCGTGATGATTTTTTTGAATTCGATTCTTTTGCCTTCTTATTTTCTTTCTTTTTAGAATCAGGTGATTTCGAATCTTCATCTTTCTCTTTCTTTTGGAATAATCCTCCTCCTGATTTTACTTTTTTATCTTTAGATGGGTTTTCAGAAGTTTCACTTTTCTTTTTCCAGAACTGCCACCATTTTTTCGTTTCAAGCTCATTCGTCGAATTTTCGAGTTCTTCTTCTTTTACTTTTTTCTCTTTCGGTTCAATGAGTGTCCCATTTTTGTACTTATCGGATCTAACTAATTTACCATTCTCAAAATATTTCACTTTGCCATGAAGCCTGCCATTCTTTTTTTCTTCATTTTTGTAAACATTCCCCAATGAATCTTTAAGGTAAATTGTCTGCTTTTGTCCATTGTTTTTATCCATTAACAAGGTATCAGCATTTTCTCTTCGGATGGATTTTCCTTTATGTTGTATGACTTCATTAACAATTCCTGCAGTATTATAATGCGTTTCAATTCCTTTCCGAACTCCTTTTTTCCAATTTTCTGTTTTTATTAGCGTACCATCTTCTCTCCAATACAGCCACTCACCATTCTTAAGCCCTTTTTTAAAGGAACCTTTTTTTGACAACTGCTTGTTTTCATGAAAAGATTCAAATTCACCATGCAATAATTGTCCCGATGAACCGCCTTGTGTGGACATCACTTTTTGTGCCTTGTACCAATAATAAAATCTATCTTTTTTATGAATCCATGGACCACGTTTGTCACTTTCCAAAACAAGAAATTGATATTGCTCTTTATTTTGTTTGAGTGAATGAGATAAAGCATAATCTTTCAATTCTTTTTGAGAGATACAAACAAGAGAAATCAACGTGAAGATTGAAAAAAGTATAGGTTTCATGGAATAAATTTTAAGCTAAATTAATGAAAATTCGTTTTTAGATAAAAGAAAGTTGATATTAGTATGTTTTGCTAATTGAATGATTTAATGCTTTGTAAACAAATTTCCTATGATTTACCTTATCTTTGGTCCAAACAATTTAAATTGCAAAAAATACCTGCTTCAGCACTTGCTTATGCCATAACATTCCTACTTTTGGTTGGATTGGTCTGTACTGGAGTGCTTTTCACTGCGAGTGTGAATAAGCGTTTAGAAGTGAATTTTGCAATGGAAGAACATCTGGTTTTCGATAATCTTTTTGCGATTAATTATGGTGCTCAATTAGAAAGCAATTCACAATTAACTTTGTCACATATTAATGGAGATTCTACTGATTTATCGATAAAGTCTTGGGGAGCATATAAAGTTGTCGTAGCAAACACCTTTCATCGCTCAAAGTCGATTACAAAAACTGCTCTAATTGGGAATTCAAGTTTATTTTCTTTCGCAACAATTTTTCTTCCAGATCAACGGCAAACATTAAAAGTATGTGGTAGTACAAAGATTTCGGGAAATGCTTATTTATCGGAAAGAGGTTTGGAGAGAGGACACATTGCTGGAAAGAGCTATTCTAATGACAAATTGATTTATGGAGAATTAAGAAAAAGCGAGAAATATTTACCAGAACTGTTTGAAAATGTAAAGAATTTAAGTCTTGAAAATTTTCGGTTAAATACACAAAAAATTGAATTTCCTATAATAGACACTGTGTTTTCTTTCAAAACAAAAACGGCATTTATATCGGAGATTGAACCTATCATTTTATCTCAAAAAATCCAGGGAAATGTAATCATCCATTCATTTGAATCTATTACAATAAATGCGTCAGCCAAATTAGAAAATGTCATTTTAATATCACCAAAAGTCATTTTTGATGATGGCTTCAAAGGATCATTGCAAGTGATTGCACATGAACAAGTTTTACTTGGAAAAAATGTACAACTACAATATCCAAGTACTATCACAATCAATGAGTTGACTCCCAATACTAATCGAGAGCCAAGAGGTGTGTTTATGGAAGAAGGAAGTAATGTTATCGGTGGTATCCTTTTGGTAAGTCAAAAACCAGACTTCAGGAATCCCTTACAATTAGAAATGAATAATTCTATTATCGGAGGATTAGTGTACAATGTTGGGGAGACCATGGTTAAAGGAAAAATTCATGGATTCATTTATACAAATAGTTTCATGCTGAAAACCGGAGGAGGAGAATACAAAAACCACTTGTTAGATGCCGAAATCTCGAGTATTGAACTTCCAAAGGAGTTTATCTTGCCTCAATGGATTAAGCATTCAGATAAAATGAAAGGAGAAATTATTACATGGTTCTAAAAAAGAAAATAACCGCTTCTAGTATTGCAGAAGTAGTCATCGCTTTGGCGGTCATTGCGATGTGCTTTACTGTTGGATCATTGGTATTTATACGTTCCATTAATGGAACCATGAAATTCAACGATTTCAAGGAGCAAACTAGGATTCAATCTGAATTGATGCAGAAAATGCTCGACGATGAACGCAGTTTAGATTTTGAAATGGGAGATTCGGTAATGGACAGCGTAAATATTTATGAATTTTCAGCGCCTGATAATAAAATAATTTGGAGACAAGAATGGCTAAGCGAACAAAAGTAGGGCGTTTAAACGCATTTACCATTTTTGAGGTAACTGTAGTCTTAGCTATATTAGGAGTTTTGATTACGATAATTTCAGTTTCATTAAATCGCTTCAATGAACAACTAAAAATTGACCAAGACATACATGAAGAATTGAATCATTGGATGTTAGTTAGAGCTTCTTTGTGGCGCGAATATTATGATGCTGATTCAATAGAACTAAAATCGGATCAATTGACTATTTTTCAACCTAACAGAGAGATTTACTATAAAGAAGAAGATGACCAATTGATGAGAAAAGAAAGTTCCAAAGATTGGCAATCAATGAATGTTCAATTGGAGAGCATTGTGTCCGAAGAAATTGATGGAAAACCTTATATCATCTTTTTATTTCCATTCAAAAATGAAGTGATGGAATTAAAGTATTATTGTAAAAGAAATAAGAAAAACACGGTAAACAACTATTTTGAATCATTGAAATGAGCGAAGACAAACAATCCATATTTCAAAAGGAAATCTCCTTCGGAAAAACGTTTCCTGATAAGGCAAAGGAAGGTTTTTATACTGAATTTGGCTCATTGCTAGAGAGTGGAATAGACATTCAACGTGCATTACAATTATTGATCGAAGAACAAGAAAAAAAGAAAATAAAATTAATTTTAGAAAGAATATCTACCGATCTGGTTAGTGGGAATTCACTTTCAGAATCAATGCAGCTGTCCAAGCAATTTTCAGCGTACGAATTCCAAAGTATTCGCATTGGAGAAGAAACAGGGCGACTTAAAATCGTATTAAATCAGTTGGCAAAGTTCTACTCTGACAAAGTGAAATTAAAGCGCCAACTTATTGGTGTATTTACTTATCCATCATTTGTGATTTTAATCACAATTGGAGTGTTGTACTTTATGCTGACAAGCGTTGTACCTATGTTTGAAGATGTTTTTAAACAGTTCGGACAAGAACTTCCGTGTTTGACACAAAAAATCATTTGGCTGTCAGCTTATTTTTCAACTTTCGTGATGTATTTTGTTATTTTCATTATCGGTATGGTTGTCATCGGGTATACCCAGCGAAAGGAAGTTGGTTATAGAAAATTCACTTCTAGTGTCGCATTGCGTTTACCGATTTTTGGTGTACTAATAAAAAAAATCTACTTGGCGCGCATGTGCCAAAGTATGTCTTTATTGTTGGCGTCTAGAACGCCTTTGGTCTCAACACTAGAACTTGTAGAGGAAATGATTGATTTCTACCCTATTGAAGTTGCCCTGCGTTCCATGAAGGATGATATTAAGAAAGGAGACAATTTAAATGTCGGAATGGCGAAATTTAGTATTTTTGACAAAAGAATGGTTTCTTTGACCAAAATAGCTGAAGAAATTAATCAACTGGATACAACATTCGAACGGTTAGCTGACCAATACCAAGAAGATATTGAGTATCGCACAAAATTGATAGGAACGATAATCGAACCCTTAATTATTGTGTTGATCGGATTGATTGTTGGAGTAATAATGGTTGCTATGTACCTACCAATGTTTAATCTTAGTAACGTAATAAAATGAAAGTGAAAAGAACTAAGCTACAAACTAAAAAGGGATTTGTTAAAGCCTTTTCTCTAGCGGAAATATTGATTGTATTAGCAATTATGGGTATCTTAATTATGCTCGTAGTACCCAATCAAGCTGGAGTGGCATCGCGCACCAAAAGTTTAGAAGCACAACAAGAACTAAAAATGGTGCATAACTTACAATATGCCCATTTCTTACAGTATTCCAAATATTCAAGTGATTTACAAGCTATTAATTACTTACCACACAAAACTGTGCTTGCTGGAGGCACAGCAAATTATGAAATTTCATTGCTTGAAGCGACTCCAAGTGGATTCAAAGCAAAGGCTGAAGCAGTTGTAGATTTTAATGGAGATGGCAAAAAAAACATTTGGGAAATTGATCAGGACGGAATCCTTAAAGAAGTGCAGGTAGATTAATGTTAGTCATAGTTCTCATAGTACTATTATTTGTTGTCTTGTTCCAAGACCTATTTTCGCGTGCAGTCTTTTGGCCAGTTTTCCCAATACTATTTGTCTTAGGTTGTGTAGAAAATTATTCCGAATTCATCATACAAGATATCTTAATCAGCGTAGCTTTCATCTTATTTTTACTTGTAAGTTTAACGCTTTATTTAAGCGTGAAAACCAAAAAACTCATTCCTATTTGGAAGGGCTTTTTTAGTCTTGGCGATATCTTTATGATCATAGCAATCACGCCTTTATTTTCATGGTACAATTACATTTTCTTTTTCACTTTTGCCACAATTGGCGTATTAATAGTCTATGCTTTAACATATTATTTTATAAAAGATAAAACTGTTCCTTATGCAGGTTACCTGTCTTTGTTCGTTATCTTTTTCCTTATTTTTCCAAGTGACTTTAATCAATTATTTATTGTAATCGGTGGATAATTTTCAAATTGAAATATCGCCAGAATTACAACAACTCATCCGATCGGATTTGGCATGGCACTATCGAATCATTCCAAAAGAAGATACAGTGAATGGTCTTCAGTTCTATTGGGATGAAACCAAGAACGAAACTATTACGAAAGAAGAGTTACATGCGCTTTTTGGAAAAAACATTGAGCTAATTCCTTCCAATTCGGAAGTTGTGAAGCGTGCACTTGGGAGGTATTATAGAAATTCTTCTGAAAACGAAACAAAACTTACATTTGACGCGAACATTGATTTTGTCGACCGCTTGATTCAGGAAGCAAATCATTTAGGAAGTAGTGATATTCATATTGAGATTTTTGATGATACTGCTCGTGTAAGAATTCGAATTGATGGCCACTTAATTCAACGGTATACCATTGAAAAAAAGGAATATCCAGAATTGGTCAATAAAATCAAAATTCGATCGAACTTGGATATTTCTGAAAAACGTTTGCCGCAAGACGGTCGAATTCAGTACCAAGATTTTGATATTCGTGTGTCGATTTTACCCACTTTACACGGGGAGAAAATTGTTTTGAGAATCTTAGGGCATGATGCATCTTCGATAAGCTTGGATAAAGTTGGTCTTTCTGATATCGAGAAGCGAAATTATTTAGAAGGCATTAAAAAGCCCAATGGAATCATTTTGATTAGTGGACCAACAGGATCAGGTAAAACAACGACATTATACGCTACCTTGAAATTACTCAATAATGAAAAGCGAAACATTGTGACAGTGGAAGACCCTGTTGAGTATACGTTAGAGGGAATCAATCAGGTTCAATTAAAAGAATCAATTGGATTAACATTTGCAAGTGCTTTACGTTCCTTTTTACGTCAAGATCCAGATGTGATTATGTTGGGTGAAATTCGAGATGGAGAAACTGCCCAAATGGCAATTCGTGCAGCATTGACAGGTCACCTGGTACTTTCGACAATTCATACTAACTCTGCCTGGGGAACCATTTCCCGACTTGTAGACATGGGAGTTCCATCTTTTCTATTAGCGAATACGATCAACACCTCAGTTGCTCAAAGACTTGTTAGAAAATTGTGTGATTGTAAAGTGAAGCAAGCATTAGACCCAAATGACTGGCCAATTCAACAGCATGGTTTTAAAATTCCTGAAGATCATACTGTGGCTTTAGGGTGTGATGTGTGTCATTTTACAGGTTACAAAGGCAGAATAGCGTTGTATGAAGTATTGCCAATTGACGCTG
>Ga0098074_1000102_pt1 | contig 83524 bp, 75 predicted proteins | sample 32_taG_FD_75064 | JGI IMG/M metagenome (GOLD analysis project Ga0098074, IMG submission 75064) | Marine viral communities from the Gulf of Mexico - 32_GoM_OMZ_CsCl metaG | ecosystem: Environmental > Aquatic > Marine > Oceanic | place: Atlantic Ocean: Gulf of Mexico | collected 2015-07-12 | reverse complement strand
TGGGCGACCAACTCGCCACCGAGTGCCAGTTCACCGCAATGATCGCCGATCCGCCGAGCGACTAGGGTCCTGACCCTAGGGCGGAGACCTCCCCTTCATACGTCATCCCGGCCTTCGCCGGGATGACGATGAAATAGTGATCCGCAATCGGTCATCCCCGGCCATTGCTCGCGGCCGAAGCGACTTACACTGCGGCCAGCGCCTGTTCGAAATCGGCGATCAGGTCGTTCGCATCCTCGATGCCGATCGAGATGCGCACCAGATTGTCGGTGATGCCGAGCGCTTTCTTGCGTTCGTCGGGGACCGAAAGGTGCGTCATCGCGGCGGGGTGGCTTGCGAGCGTTTCGGTGCCGCCGAGACTGACCGCGAGCTTCGCGATCTTGAGCGCGTCGAGGAAGCGGAAGCTCTCCGCTTCGCCGCCCTTGATGAACAGCGAAAAGGTCGATCCCGCGCCGGTGCAGTGGCGGTCGAACACGTCCTTCTGCGGTCCGTCCTTGAGGAAGCCGAGATAGCCGAGTCCCTCGACCTTCGGATGATCTTTCAGGAAGGCGCACACCTTTTCGGCATTCTCGCCCGCGCGGCTCATGCGCAGTTCGATCGTTTCGAGGCTGCGGAGCAGCATCCAGGCGGTGTTGGGGTCGCAGATGGTGCCGATGGTGTTGCGCATCATGCGGATCGGGCCGAGCCACTGCTTCGAGCCGAGCACGCCGCCCGCGACGAGGTCGCTGTGGCCGCCCGCATATTTGGTGAGGCTGTAGAGCACGATGTCGGCGCCGTGCTGGAGCGGCGCCGACCAGAGCGGGCCGAGGAAAGTGTTGTCGATCGCGATCGGCGGGCGGGCGTCCTCGCCGAACGCCGCTTCGACCGCAGCGCGCATCGCCTGCACGTCGACGAGCGCGTTGGTCGGGTTCGCGGGGCTTTCGAGATAGACCATCGCGACCTTGCCGCCCTGCTTTTCCGCCATTTCCTTTGCGCGGGCGAGGATGGCGTCCATTTCGCCCCGCGAGGCTTCGGCCGGGAAATCGACATAGGTGGCGCCGAAGCGCGAGAGGATGCGCGCGATCAGCGTCTCGGTCGCGGCATAGAGCGGGCCGGAATGGACGATGACGTCGTTCATGTTGACGTGCGCGAGGAGCAATGTCGCAATCGCCGACATACCCGACGAAAAGACGAGCGCGTCTTCGGCCTTTTCCCACACGCCGAGCCGCGCTTCGAGGATTTCCTGATTGGGGCCGTTGAAGCGCGAATAGACGAGGCCGTCGGCGCCGCCGGGGCGCTTGCCGGTAATCCCCTCGAAGTGGCGCTTGCCCGCGGCGGCGCTTTCGAAGGCGAAGGTCGAGGTGAGGAAGACCGGCGGCTTCAGCGAGCCTTCCGACAGCATCGGGTCATAGCCATAGCCCATCATCAAGGTCGAGGGCGACAGCGCATGACCGCCAATCTCGGTCACGTCCTGCTTCGGCGCGCGGCGCTGCGAGGTCGTGCCGGTCAGGTCGTTGTTGTCGATGGGGGGCATGCGAAGGACTCCTGTGGAAAAGATAGTTTCATTCGCAACTAGCGCGAAATGCGCCGCGCGTCACCCCAGCATCGCAATCGCCCAGATGACGCCGATCAGCAGCGGCACGCCGATGATATCGAGCGCGAGCCCCGCCGTCAGCATGCGCGGCAGCGCGATATGCTCGGTCGCCCAGGCGATGGCATTGGGACCGGTGCCCGAGGGCAGCATGAAGCCCCAGCTCGCGGCCATTGCGACGGGCAGCGCGAGCAGGATCGGATCGGCGCCGGTCGCGGCGATGAGCGCGGCGAGCACGGGCATGATCCCGCTCGCGGTCGCGACATTGCTTGCAAATTCGGTGACGAGGATGGTGAGCGCGACAATGATCGCCGCGAGCGCGATGGTCGGGATCGAACCCAGCGGCGCGAGCACGCTGCCGAGCCAGGCCGCCAGTCCGCTCGCGGTGATCGACGCCGCGAGCGCGAGCCCGCCGCCGAACAGCATGATGACGCCCCAGGGCGCACGGTCGGCCTCTTTCCATATGAGGAGCGGGCGACCGGTGCCGTCGGGAAGGAGGAAAAGCAGCAGGCTGCCAGCGACCGCAATCGTGCCGTCGGTGAGCGAGCCTGCAGGAACGAAGGGCTCGAGCAGCGGCTGGAGCATCCACAGCCCGACGACGAGCGCCACGACGGGGACGACGCGGCGCTCGGCGGTCGACCAGATCGCCTGATGCCCGAGCGCGCCCGACGCGGCGGCGCCGTCGAAGGGATGGTCCTTCAGTCGCTGGACGCGCTGGAGGATGAGCATCGCGGCGGGGACAGCGAGCGCGACCACGGGAATCCCGTACATCGCCCAGGTGGCGAAGCCGATATGGAGGCCGAGCGCGCGCTCGATCAGCCCCGCGGCGATGGCGTTGGTCGGGCTGCCGACGAGCGTTCCCAGCCCGCCGATCGACGCCGAAAAGGCGATGCCCATCATTACCGCTCCGGCAAAGCCGCGCGTCTCGGCGGCTTCGATCCCGCCCGCGCGCAAGACCGCGAGCGCGATCGGCACCATGATGAGCGTCGTCGAGGTGTTCGAAATCAGCATCGACAGCATCGCGGTCGCCGCCATGAAGGCGAAAAGCAGACCGGTCGAAGTCGGCGGCGCGAGCTTGAGCAGCGCGAGCGCGAGGCGGCGGTGGAGCCCGACGCGCTCGATCGCAAGCGCGAGAAAGGCGCCGCCAAGGATCAGGAAGAGGATGGGATCATAATATTCGTTGGCGATCTCGCGCGCCGACATGACGCCCGCGAAGGGAACGATAAGGAAGGGGAGGAGCGCGGTGACGGTGAGCGGCAGCGCCTGCGTCATCCACCAGACCGCCATCAGCAGGGTGAGCGCCGCAACGCGCTGCGCGGTCGGTTCCATCCCTTCGGGCGTGGGCATCAGCAGCATCGCGGCGAACAGGCCGAGGCCGCCGATCAGCCCCAAAAATTGCGTCCGCGTCATTGCCTCTCCCTTTTCTGTTCCCGTCATCCCGGCGGAGGCCGGGATCTCCTCGAAGCGTTGGGCCGCAACGGCGAGATTCCGGCTTTCGCCGGAATGACGATCAATGGTCTTGGGCCGCCTGATTGGCGATCCCGATTATCGATATCTGCCGGCCATAGCCGCCTTCGCCGCGCAGGCACGCGCGGCGATAGCTGAAATAGTCGGCCTCTTCGGCGCAAGTATCCTGCCCGCCGATGTCGACCCTGCCCACTCCCGCTGCGGCGAGGCGCGCGGCGACATAGGCGGCGATGTCGAACATCGCGTGACCGGGGCGACCGGCGGCGAAGAAATGTTCGTTGGCTGCGTCGACGGCGCAGAAGCGATCGACGAAGCCCATGTCGACCTCATAGGAGCCGCGGCCAATGCACGGGCCAATGGCGGCGGCGATATGGTCGCGCCGCGCGCCGAGGCTTTCCATTGCGGCGAGCGTCCTGTCGGTGACACCCGCGAGCGCGCCCTTCCACCCCGCATGCGCCGCGCCGACGACGCCCGCTTCGGCATCGGCGAACAGCACGGGCACGCAGTCGGCGGTGAGGATGGCGAGCAGGATGCCCGGTGTGCGCGTCGCGAGCGCATCGGCCTCGGGCCGTGCGGCAAGGTCGCTGGCCGCATCGACGATGACGCAGCGTGCGCCATGGACCTGATAAAGCCCGGTAAGCGCCGCGCCCGGCAGCACCGCGTCGGCGGCGCGGCGGCGGTTTTCGGCGATCAGCGCGGGATCGTCGCCCGACCCGAGCCCGCAGTTGAGCGAGGCGAGCTCGCCCGTCGACACGCCGCCCTGACGCCCGAAAAATCCGTGCGGGACTCCGGCCAGCGGAGCGGCGGTGGCGAAGGGCGGGGTCAAAGGTCGAGCCTCCAGATGCGATCCTCGTCGACATGATTGCCGACGCGAAAGGCGTTGCGACCGACATCGACGAAACCATAGCGGCGATAAAAAGCCTGCGCGCGCGGATTTTCGGTGAAGACCGACAGATAGAGGATCGCAGCGCGTGCCCGCGCCCAGACGATGCCCCAGTCCATCAGCGCGGCGGCGATGCCGCGGCCTTTGGCTTCCTCTGCGACATAAAGCTGGTGCAGCTCGACTGCATTGTCGGCAGGCTGTCCGGCGGGGAGGTCGAAATCGACGGGGCCGAGCTTGGCGAAGCCGGCGATGGTGCCGTCCCCATTTCGCACGAGCGCGATCGTCCAGTCGGGATCGGCGATCTGCGCGCGCAGCCGTTCGGGCGGGTTCCAGCCGGAAAGGAAGGCGGCAAGGTCGGCGGGATCGTAAATATGGCCGAAAGTGGCGGCGAAAGACGCCTCGGCAAAAGCCGACAGCGCTTCGGCGTCGCGCGCGGTCGCGAGTTCGATCTGGGTCATGCCGCCATCCCGAAGCCTTCGGGGCGCGGCCAGCCGGACGCGGTCACCGCCATCGCCTTGAACAAGTCGCCCATCGCATCGGGATCGACGAGCCGGTCGCGCTGGCCGGTCAGCTCCTCCGCGCGGTCGGGCGCGGCGGCGGACAGGCCTGCGAGCCGCGCGTCGATGCCCATCGCGCGCAGCAAGGCGCCCTGCGTCACGGGGCCGTGGACGATTGCCCCCGCGCGCCGCGCGACCTCTGCCAGCGGGGCAAAATCGACGTGCGCGGTCAGGTCGACCTCGCCGGGGTCGGCGAAGGGATCGGCATATTTGTGCGCCTTTACCGCCTGAAGCGTGTCGCCCGCTGCCGGGCCGACATGGCCATAGTCGATCGCGAGCATCGCGCCGCCCTGCCGTGCGATGCGAAAGGCGCAGGCCTGCATGACGGCAGCGGAGGCGGGGGCGGTCTCGACGATCGCGCCCTCGTCGGCATCGCGCAGCGCGGCGGGGACGGCATCGTCGGCGGGCACATCGCCGGGAACCGCGTGCAGCCGCCCGTCGCGGCGCACAACCATGCGTTCGCGCCATCCGTCGCCGGTGCGGACATATTGGTGGACCGGCAGCGCGTCGAAAAATTCGTTCGCGACGATGACGAGCGGCGCGTCGGAGGGCAGCGCCGCGACCTCGTCATGATGCTCGGCCTGCGCGATGCGTGACAGTTGGGCCGAGCGCAGCGCCGGGCTCGTCTCGACAAGCTCGACGCCGGCGGGCGTGCAGCCGAAACGCGTCATCACCCGCAGCGCATCGGCGGCGAGCGTGCCGCGGCCGGGGCCGAGCTCGACATAGCGAAAGGCGGGGCGCCCCGCGCGCGTCCACAGGTCGGCGATCCAGATGCCGAGCATTTCGCCGAACATCTGGCTGATCTCGGGCGCGGTGGTGAAATCGCCGGCGGCGCCGAGCGGGTCGCGCGTCGCATAATAGTGCGCATTGGCGGCCGCCATATAATCGGCGACGCTCACCCCCCGCGCCGCCGCGATTTCGGTCAAAAGCTGCGCCGGTGAGGGCGGGCGGTCAGGCAATGCTGTCGGTTCCCGCGACCGGTTCGACGCGCTGGCGGCGGCCTTTGGCCGTCGCGACGAGCCATAGCCCGATCGCAATCATCGGGACCGTCAGCCACTGGCCCATCGACAGGCCCGTCGCCTCGACCACCCATAGCCGCTGGACATCGGGCTCGCGTACGAACTCGACCGCAAAGCGGCTCACGCCATAGATGATCGACGCCATGCCGACGAGAAAGCCGGGCTTGTAACGCGCGTCGGTGCGCCAGAAGAACCAGGCGAGCACCGCCATCATCACCAGCCCCTCGAGCCCTGCTTCGTAAAGCTGGCTCGGGTGGCGCGGCAGATCGCCTGCCCCGCCCGGGAAGACGATCGCCCATGGCACCGTCGTTACGCGGCCCCACAGTTCGCCGTTGACGAAATTGGCGACGCGCCCGAGGAACAGGCCGAAGGGGACGACGCAGGCAATATAGTCGCAAAAGCGCAGGAAGCTCAGCTTTTCCTTGCGCGTCACATACCAGATGGCGACCAGCACGCCGAGGACGCCGCCGTGGAGCGACATGCCGCCGTCCCACAGCCGGAGGATCGCCACCGGGTCGGCGATATAGGCTTCGAGATTATAGAAAAGGACATAACCGAGCCGCCCGCCGAGGATGATCCCGAGCATGGCATAGAAGATCATGTCGTCGGCGTGGCGCCGCGCCATCGGGGCGCCGGGCTGTGCAATCAGCTTGAGCAGATACCAATAGCCGAGGAAGATTCCGGCAAGATATGCAAGCGCATACCAGCGGATCGGCAGGCCGAAGACGCTGAACGCAATCTCGCTGTTCGCCCCCATCATCTCTTGGAAGTTCACATATTGCGTTGCGTCCGCTAGGGTTGCAAAAAGAAACATAAATATCTCGGACCTTCCCCAGAAGAGGCTTCCCCATAAGGGGTAAGTGCGACGAGACCAAGAGGAGAGTACCCGATGCCATCCGCGCTCGATTTGCGCCTGGAAGCCGCCTATAATCTGATCACAGGCCCCGGCGGTCCGATCCAGGTCGGGACCGTCGAACGCCACGGGCGCGAGATGCCCTTCATCACCAATGCGCCGACGAACCTGGCCGATTATGTTGCGTTTTTTTGTGCGCAGCATGGCGATGCGACCTTTCTGGTCGAAGGCGAGGCGCGGCTGAGCTTCCGCGAATTTTATGGCGCGGCGCGCAGGGTCGCGGCCGCGCTCGTCGAGGCGCATGGGGTGAAGCGCGGCGACCGCGTGGGACTTGCGATGCGCAACGCCAACGCCTGGTGCGTGACCTATGTCGGCATCCTGCTCGCCGGCGGCTGCGCGACCTTGCTCAACGGTTGGTGGCAGGGCGGCGAACTCGCGGCCGGGATCGACGATGCCGAGGCCAAGCTGGTGATCGCCGACGTCCAGCGCGCGGCGCGGCTTGCCGAACCCGGCGTGTCGCACGGCGCAAAGGTCATCACGCTCGACATCGCGCAGCCCCTCGACAAGGCGCTCGCGCCGATCACCGGGGCGGGCGGCGGTGCTGAAACCGAACTGCCCAAGCTGGGAGGCGACGATCTTGCCACGATCCTTTTCACATCGGGATCGACCGGCCAGTCGAAGGGGGCCTATTCGCGGCACGAGGCGATCTGTCAGGCGGTCTTCAACTATGTCACGCAGACGGCGAGCATCGTCCATCTGCTGACCGAGGACGGGCAGATGTCGGAGCTTCAGCCCGCGACGCTGGTATGCACGCCGCTGTTCCACGTCACGGCCGAAATTCCCGTTTTCCTCCAGAGCTTTGCGCTCGGGCGCAAGCTCGTGCTGATGCCCAAATGGAATGCCGAGGAGGCGATGCGGCTGATCCAGGACGAACAGTGCAACTATTTCGTCGGCGTTCCGCTGATGAGCTATGAAATCCTCGTTCACCCCAACCGCAAGAATTACGATTTGTCGACGTGCAAGAGCTATGCGGGCGGCGGCGCGCCGCGTCCGCCCGAGCATGTCAAACGGCTCGCGACCGAGATGGGCGAGGGCAAGCCTTTGCTCGGCTATGGCCTCACCGAAACCAACGCGGTCGGATGCGGCATCATCAACGAGAATTACCTCGCCAAGCCGCTGTCGACCGGGCCGGCGTCGAAGCCGCTCGTCGACCTTGCGATCCTCGACGACGATGGCGAACGCCTCCCGCAGGGCGGGGTCGGCGAAGTGTGCATCCGTTCGGTGTGCAATTTCGACGGCTATTGGAACAATGAGGCGGCGACCAAGGCGGCCTTTTTCCCCAATGGATATTTCCGCACCGGCGACCTCGGCTATCTCGACGAGGATGGCTATTTGTTCATCGTCGACCGCAAGAAGGACATCATCATCCGCGGCGGCGAGAATATCAGCTGCCAGGAGGTCGAGGCGGCGATTTACGCGCACGCCGAGGCGAACGAGTGCGCGGTGTTCGGACTGCCCGACGAACGGCTCGGCGAAGTCGTGGGCGCGGTGATCTGGATGAAGCCGGGAAGCAGCGTCGATGCCGACGCCATGTGCTCCTTCCTCAGCCAGCGGCTCGCGTCCTACAAGGTTCCGTGCAAGATCTGGATGTCGGACGACGCGCTGCCCAAGCTCGGCAGCGAAAAGATCGACAAGGTCAGTTTGCGCAACCGGTTCCGCGAGGAATATAAGGCCGAAGTCGCCGCGTAACCGGCGAAGCGGAGGGAGCGAACAGGAGACATGGCCGACGCTACGCCTCCTGCCGCTCCCGCCGCACCGCCGCCGAAGCGCGTTTATCGTCACCGGCTTCCCGCGCGCATCTGGCACTGGACCAATGCCGTGACCCTGCTCGTCCTGCTGATGAGCGGGCTGATGATCTTCAACGCGCACCCGCGCCTCTATTGGGGGCAATATGGCGCGAACCACGATCCGGCGTGGCTGGTGATCGGCGCGACCGAGGACAGCGGCTTTCTGCGCGTCGGATCGCTGCGCGTCGAGACGACGGGCGTGCTCGGGCGCTGGACCGACAGCGCGGGCGTCGAAAAGACCTGGGCGTTTCCGGGCTGGGCGACGATCCCGACGCGCTACAGCCTTGCCGACGGGCGGCGCTGGCACCTCTTCTTCGCCTGGGTGCTCGCGATCAGCCTGACGCTTTACATGCTGTGGACGGTGTTCGGAGGTCATTTGCGCAAGGATTTGCACGTCCGCCGCGCCGAATGGTCGCCGCGCCATATCTGGCACGACATCAAGGAGCATGCGCGGCTGCGCTTCCCGACCGGCGAGGCGGCGGCGCGTTACAATATCCTCCAGAAGCTGAGCTATATCGGGGTAATTTTCGTGCTGTTGCCGCTGATGATCGCGACGGGGTTGACGATGTCGCCCGGAATGAATGCAGCGGCGCCGTGGATGCTCGACCTGTTCGGAGGGCGGCAGAGCGCGCGGTCGATCCACTTCATCGCGGCATGGGCGCTCGTTGCTTTCTTTCTCGTCCACATCGCGATGGTGCTGCTCGCCGGTCCGGTGAACGAGATCCGGTCGATGGTGACGGGCTGGTTCCGGCTGCCCGAGCCGAAGGATGTGAAGGACATGGGCGCATGAGCGGCGTCGTCATCCCGCGCCGCCGCCTGCTCACGCGCGCGGGCGGCCTTGTTGCGACCGCCGGGGCGCTACCGCTGCTCGCCGGGTGCGACGCGATCAACGATGCGCCCGCGGTCCGCAAGATATTGTCGATGGGCGAGGAGATGAACCGCGCGAGCCAGCGCGCGCTGATGGACCGCAATGCGCTGGCGCGCGAATTTTCCCGCGCCGACCTGTCGCCCGTCTTTCGCGCGAACGGAACCCGCCTGCCGCCGGGTGCAGACTATGCCGCGCACGCGGCGCGGGGTTTTGCCGACTGGCGCGTCGCGGTGACGGGACTTGTCGCGCGGCCGCTGTCGCTGTCGATGGCCGACATTCGCGCGATGCCGCAGCGCTCGCAGATCACGCGCCACGATTGCGTCGAGGGGTGGAGCGCGATCGGCGAATGGACGGGGCCGCAGCTTGCGACGATCCTGAAGGCGGCGGGGGTGCGCGATGCCGCGCGCTATATCGTCTTCCGCTGCGCCGACCGGCTCGGCGACGCGCTCTATTATGAAAGCTGCGACATGATCGACGCACGCCACCCGCAGACGATCCTTGCCTGGGCGCTCAACGGCGCGGTGCTGCCGATCGCCAATGGCGCGCCGCTGCGCCTGCGGCTCGAGCGGCAATTGGGGTACAAGCACGCCAAATATCTGACCGGCATCGAGGCGGTCGCCAGCCTCGACGGCATCGGCCGCGGCAAGGGCGGCTATTGGGAAGACCGCGTCGATTATGAATGGTATGCCGGTATCTGATTGAAGGAAAAGCGATTCGAAGTCGCAGACGAGTGACCGCCATGTCGATACTCTCCCCCTTTCTCTCGCGCGTCATCCACAAGGGGCGCCTGACCGTCACCGGTCCCGACGGGGCGGTCGAAATCTATGGCACGCCCACGCCGGGTTTTCCCGAGGTCGCGATCCGTTTCACCAGCCGCAAGGGGATGCGCCGCATCATCCTCGACCCGCGGCTCGGCGCCGCCGAAGCCTTCATGGACGGCGAGATGCTGATCGAGCAGGGCGACATCATGGAGCTGGTCGCGCTGCTGCGCATGAACACGCCGTGGGATCGCGGCGCCAAACTCAAGGACAAGGGGCCGGTCGGCGAAGCGGTCGATTGGGTCAAGACGCGCATCGATTCGATCAATCGCCGCAGCCGTTCGCGGTCGAACGTCGCGCATCATTACGACATCGGCAACGATCTCTACCGCCTCTTCCTCGATGTCGACATGCAATATAGCTGCGCCTACTGGCCGCGCGAGGACATGACGCTCGACGAAGCGCAGGAAGCGAAGAAGGTGCATATCGCGGCAAAGCTTGCGCTTGAGCCGGGGCAGCGCGTGCTCGACATCGGTTGCGGCTGGGGCGGGATGGCGATCACGCTCGCGAAGCTCGCCGACGTCGAGGTGCTTGGCATCACCCTTTCGCACGAACAGCTCGCGCTTGCGCAGGAGCGCGCGGCAGCGGCGGGCGTGGCCGACCGCGTGCGGTTCGAGCTGATCGACTATCGCGACCTTGCCGCGCGCGAGGCGGGGCGCTTCGACCGCATCGTCTCGGTGGGCATGTTCGAACATGTCGGCGCGCGCAATTTCGATATTTTCTTCCGCGCCTGCGCCAACCTGATGACCGCCGACGGGGTGATGCTGCTCCACACGATCGGGCGGTTCGGAAAGCCCGGCTCGACCGACGCGTTCACGCGCAAATATATCTTCCCCGGCGGCTATATCCCCGCGCTCAGCGAGACGCTTGCGGCCAGTGAAAAGAGCCGGTTGATCGTCACCGACGTCGAAACGCTGCGGCTGCATTATGCCAAGACGCTACGCCATTGGTATGCCAACACGCTCGCGCACAGGGACGAGATCACCGGACTCAAGGACGAGCGTTTCTATCGCATGTGGACCTTTTACCTCGCGGGTGCGACCGCGGCGTTCGAAAGCGGCGGAATGGGCAATTACCAGATCCAGTTCGCGCGCAGCCGCCACGCGCTGCCGCTGACGCGCGACTATATGGCGGCGGCGGAGGCGGGCTACGCGCGCGTTGCAACGTAATCGTCATCCCGGCGAAAGCCGGGATGGCGAGGTCAGGCGGGATAAAGCCGGTTCATCACGTCCCAGCTCAGCGCCACCAGCCCTTCGAGCGCGTCGAGGTCGACGTCGGCGAGCTTGTTGATGTAAAGACAGGATTTCCCGGTCTTGTGCTTGCCGAGCCGCGCGAACAGCGCGTCGGCCTCGGCCTGCCGGTCGCAGTAATTGCCCATCAGATAGACGGTCATCGCCGCCTTGCGCGGGCTGAATCCCGCGCGGCACATCGTTCCCGAATGGCCGCTGTCATAAACATAGTCATAGCTGCCATAGCCGATAATCGACGGCCCCCACATTTTGGGCTCGAAGCCGGTGACGCGGCGGTGGATGGCGTCGACGATGCGCGCTTCCTCGCGCCGCCTGTCGTGCGGAACCGCTGCGATAAAGTCATCGACCGCGAGGTCGGTGGCCTTGGTCTTGATTTCCGCCTTGCCCATAAGGCCTCCCCGCCGCTTGCGCCGCAACCGGCAGCCTGCTAGCCGCGCCCGCGTCTTTCCAGCCAAAGGTACAGCCATGACCGATTCCATCAAGCGCGTTGTCCTTGCCTATTCGGGCGGCCTCGACACGAGCGTCATCCTGAAATGGCTGCAGGTTACCTATGGCTGCGAGGTCGTGACCTTCACCGCCGATCTGGGGCAGGGCGAAGAGCTGGAACCCGCGCGCGCCAAGGCCGAGCTGATGGGGATCAAGCCCGAGCATATCTATATCGACGACCTGAAAGAGGAATTCGTCCGCGACTTCGTCTTCCCGATGATGCGCGCCAATGCGCGCTACGAGGGCGATTACCTGCTCGGCACCTCGATCGCGCGCCCGCTGATCTCGAAACGGCTGGTCGAGATTGCTAAGGAAACCGGCGCCGACGCGGTGGCGCACGGTGCGACGGGCAAGGGCAATGACCAGGTGCGTTTCGAACTGAGCGCCTATGCGCTCAACCCCGACATCAAGGTGATCGCGCCGTGGCGGGACTGGGACCTCACCAGTCGCACCGCATTGATCGCCTGGGCCGAAAAGCATCAGATTCCGGTTCCCAAGGACAAGCGCGGCGAAAGTCCCTTCTCGACCGACGCGAACCTCCTCCATACTTCGTCCGAAGGCAAGGTGCTCGAAGATCCGTGGGAGGAAACGCCCGACTATGTCTATTCGCGCACGGTGAACCCCGAGGACGCGCCCGACGCGCCCGAATATATCACGATCGATTTCGAGCGCGGCGATGGCGTCGCGCTCAACGGGCAGGCGATGTCGCCCGCGACGCTGCTCGCGGCATTGAACGACCTTGGCCGCAAGCATGGCATCGGCCGCCTCGACCTTGTCGAGAACCGCTTCGTCGGGATGAAGTCGCGCGGCATGTACGAAACGCCCGGCGGCGAGATTTATGCCCGCGCGCATCGCGGCATCGAAAGCATCACGCTCGACCGCGGCGCGGCGCATCTGAAAGACGAGCTGATGCCGAAATATGCCGAGCTCATCTATAACGGCTTCTGGTTCGCGCCCGAGCGCGAGATGCTGCAGGCGGCGATCGACCACAGCCAGCAGAAGGTGACCGGCACGGTGCGGCTCAAGCTCTACAAGGGCAATGCGAGCGTCGTCGGCCGCAAATCGTCGCACAGCCTGTACAGCGAGCGTCATGTGACGTTCGAGGACGATGCGGGTGCCTATGACCAGAAGGATGCGGCGGGTTTCATCAAGCTCAACGCGCTGCGTTTGAAGCTGCTCGCGCGCCAGTCGAAATGAGGGCTTAGCAGCCGCGCTGCGCTGCGCTAAGGGCGGCGGCATGACAGCCATGCGCTTCTTCTCCGACAACGCCGCGACGGTGCATCCCGCGGTGATGGAGGCCCTGGCGGCCGCCAACCCTGTCGACACCGCCTATGACGGCGACGCGCTCAGCCAGTCGCTCGACCGCGCCTTTTCGGACCTTTTCGAGACGTCGTGCGAAGTCGTCTGGGTGTCGACGGGGACCGCGGCGAACAGCATCATCCTCGCGCATTTCGTGCGGCCGTGGCAGGGCATTCTCTGTCACGAAGAAGCGCATATCGAGGTCGACGAATGCGGCGCGCCGACCTTTTACTCGGGCGGCGCCAAGCTGATGCCGCTGCCGGGGCGCGGCGCGAAGATCGACCTCGAAGCGCTCAAGACGCGGCTTGCCGGCATCCGCAAGGATGTGCATCAGGTCCAGCCCGCAGCGATCAGCATCACCAACGCGACCGAATATGGCCTGTCGTGGGAGCCGGGCGAAGTCGGGGCGATTGGCGAGGTAGCGAAGGCCGAGGGGCTGAAGCTGCACATGGACGGCGCGCGCTTTGCCAATGCCGTCGCCTATCGCGGCTGTTCGCCCGCCGATGTCACGTGGCGCGCGGGGGTCGATGCACTGTCGTTCGGCTTCACCAAAAATGGCGCGATGATGGCCGAGGCGATCGTCTTTTTCGGCGGCAGCGGCGGCGCGGGTGTGCGCGAATTGAAGAAGCGCGGCGGGCACCTGCTGAGCAAGGGCCGCTTCGTCGCGGCGCAGTTTTGCGCGATGCTGAAGGACGACCTCTGGCTGGCCAATGCGCGCGCGGCCAATGCCGGCGCCGCGGCGCTTGCCGAAGCGTGCGGCGACCGGCTGATGCACCCGGTCGAGGCGAATGAGCTGTTCGTCCGGCTGACCGCCGCCGAGGCGGCGCAATTGCGCGCTGCCGGTTTCGACTTTTACGATTGGGGCGAGGGCGCAGCGCGGCTCGTTGTGAGCTGGGACCAGGATGCGGCGACCGTGGCGCCGCTCGCAGCGGCGATCGCCGCGCTATGAGCGAGGCGCAGCCGACGCTGCTGACCCCGCGCGTCCTTGTCCCTTTCCTGCTCGTCACGCTGATCTGGGGATCGACGTGGATCGTCATCAAGGGACAGCTTGGCGTCGTTCCGCCGAGCTGGTCCGTCAGCTATCGTTTTTTCGTCGCAGGCGGCGCAATGTTCGCCTTTGCGGCGCTGCGCCGCGAGCGGCTGCTCCTTGACGGTCGCGGCCTCGGGTTCGCCGCCTTGCTCGGCGCTTCGCAGTTCGTCTTCAACTTCAACTTCGTCTATCGCGCCGAGGAATATATCGCCTCGGGCCTTGTCGCGGTGCTGTTCGCGCTGCTGATCGTGCCCAACACGCTGCTTGGCCGCCTGTTCCTGCGCACCCCGCTCGAGCGGCGCTTTCTGGTCGGCGCGGGGATTGCCATCGTCGGGGTCGCGATGATGATCCTGCACGAATATCGCGCCGCCGCGATCGGACCCGAAGCGGTCGTTATCGGCACGCTCTTCACGCTTGCCGGCGTGCTCAGCGCGTCGAGCGCCAACATCATGCAGGGCACCGGCTTTGCCCGTTCGCAATCGATGATCGTGATGCTCGCGTGGGCGATGCTGATCGGCGCGTGCGCCAACGGCCTGTTCGCCTTTGCGACGACCGGCGCGCCGCGTATCGAACAGAGCTTCGTCTATCTGGGCGGCATCGTCTATCTGGGCGTGATCGCCAGTGCGGTGACCTTTCCGCTCTATTTCAACATCATCCGCGCCGTCGGGCCGGGGCAGGCGGCCTGGTCGAGCGTGCTGATCCCGATCGTCGCGATGGGCATGTCGACACTGTTCGAGGGCTATCGCTGGGCGCCGCTGTCGATCGCGGGCGGCGCGGTCGCGCTCGTGGGGTTGGTAATCGCCGTCGCCAAGCGCCCCGAGCGTCCGACGGTCAGCGGCAACATGGTCGCGGTGCCGGTGGAAAACGACCCAAATACCTAAGGGTCCTGACCCTAGTTCCGTTTCGCTCGATGCGAACGGGAAAAGGCGGAAAATCAGCCCGCGCTGATCCGTTCGATGTCGGCGCCGACGGCCTGGAGTTTCTCCTCGAGCCGCTCGTATCCGCGGTCGAGGTGATAGACGCGATTGACCTCGGTCTGCCCCTGCGCCGCCAGGCCCGCGATGATCAGGCTCATCGACGCGCGAAGGTCGGTCGCCATCACCGGTGCGCCGACAAGGTGATCGACGCCGCGCACCACCGCGGTGCGGCCCTTGACCTGAATGTCGCAGCCCATGCGCGCCAGTTCAGGAACGTGCATGTAGCGGTTCTCGAAGATCGTCTCGGTAAACAGCGACGCGCCGGTGCCGAGCGTGGCCATCGCCATGAACTGCGCCTGCATGTCGGTCGCGAAGCCGGGATAGGGCGCGGTCGACAGCGTGACCGGCTGTGCGCGGCCCGACATGGCGACGCGGATGCCCGATTTCGTGCCTTTCACGGTCGCCCCTGCTTCGCGCAGCGCGGCCAGCGTCGCTTCCATCTCGCCGGCTTTCGCGCCGACGAGTTCGACATCGCCTTCGGTAATCACCGCGGCGCAGGCATAGCTGCCCGCCTCGATGCGGTCGGCCATGACGCGATAGGTCGCGCCGTGGAGCCGGTCGACGCCTTCGATCGTCAGCGTCTCGGTCCCGATCCCCTCGATATGTGCGCCCATCGCGACGAGGCAGTTGCAGAGGTCGACAATTTCGGGCTCGCGCGCCGCATTTTCGAGCACGCAGGTGCCTTTGGCCAGCACCGCCGCCATGACGGCGTTTTCGGTCGCGCCGACCGACACGACGGGAAAGGTGAATTTGCCGCCCGCGAGGCGTCCGCCGGGCGCGACGGCCTTCACATAGCCCGAGGCGAGTTCGATTTCGGCGCCAAAGGCTTCCAGCGCTTTGAGGTGCAGGTCGATCGGGCGGTTGCCGATCGCGCAACCGCCGGGCAACGACACCGTCGCCTCGCCCGCGCGCGCGAGCAGCGGCCCGAGCACGAGGATCGACGCGCGCATCTTGCGGACGATGTCATAAGGCGCGACGGTCGAGGTCAGCGTCGTGGTGCGCGCGGTCATCACGCGGCCGAAATCTTCGGGCCGCGAACCTTCGATCGTCGTCGAACATCCGAGCTGGTTGAGCAGGTGGCCGAAGCCGTCGACGTCGGCGAGCCGCGGCAGGTTGCGCAAGGTCAGCGGCTCGTCGGTGAGCAGCGCGCAGGGAAGCAGCGTGAGCGCGGCATTCTTGGCACCGGAAATGGGAATACGGCCCTTGAGTCGCTGGCCGCCGCGAATGACGATCTGATCCATCCGCCGTCCTTAGCGGATGCACGTCGGGGCGCAAGCTGCGGGCCGTCTTCGCGCGCCGGGGTCTCGTCTTCCGTCGAGCGGCGCGCGGGGCTGTCGGCGCGGATTCATCCTGTCGTCACAATATGATGGCAATCTGGCAGAAGATGTGGAAGCATGATGCGCGTTCACGGGCAGTAACAGGAAATATCGAACGACGACATCATGCATCGAGGGGAGGGGTTATGAGAAATCATATTGTATCCGCGATTGTGTCAACTTCACTGGTGATAGGTCCCGCAGGCGTTCCCGCCTTTGCACAGACGACTTTACCTGTTCCCGCCAATCCCGGTGGACCGCAGATCCAGCCGCCCCGTCCGTCGAATGGCTACAAGGGCTCGATCCGCTGCGAATCGCGCAACAACCAGATGCAGCGGTGCAATGTGCGCACCGACAATCGCGTTGCGATCAAGCGGGTGCTCGGCGGACGCTGCACGGCGAATCGGACATGGGGTTATTCGGCACGCCAGATCTGGGTGTCGGGCAATTGCCGTGCCGAATTTCATTATGGCTATGCGGGGGCGGTTCCCGTCCAGCCCGGCAATGATTTCGCCGGGACGGTTCGATGCGAGTCGCGCAGTGGACGCTATCAGCAGTGTAGCGTTACGACGCACGGTCGCGTCGAATTGGCCCGGCGCCTCGGCGGAACATGCAATGCCGGTCGCCAGTGGGGATATACTGCCAATTATATCTGGGTAAACAACGGCTGCCGTGCCGATTTCCGCTATGGCTACAATAATCTTGTGCCGCTGCCCGGACCCGAGCCCGAAAAGAAGAAAGGGCCAAGCACCGGATTGATCATCGGGGGAATTGTCGTCGCAGGCGGGCTGCTCGCGCTGCTGGCCAGCGGCAAGAAGAAAGCGGGATCGAACGAGGATGTGGCGCCCGAAGAGGTCGTGTCCCAGCCGGGCAGCGGTCCCGCGGCGCTCAGCGCCGATCTCGGCCAGTTGCCTGCCGCGGCGCGGCCATCGGTCCAGAACTGCATGAACGACGCGGCGCGCCAGATTGGCGTCACGGGCGGGACGCGCCTGTCCTACGACCGGCTGATCCACCTCGAGCAGGGCAATGGCGGCTGGCGCATTCGCGCCGCGATGACCGCAACCTATCCCGAGGGTGCGCGGACGATGGAGATCTATTGCCGGGCGACGCCGACGCAGATCGTCCAGCTCGATTTCAGCTGACGGCGTCTGGATTTCGGCGGGACGTCGGCTTTGGGGTCGATCCCAGACGTTCGTCATCCCGGCGAAGGCCGGGATCTCACCCTAGCGGTTTCACGCACCGGCGAGATCCCGGCCTGCGCCGGGATGACGATATATGAACGTCGGCAATTGGCCGCAACCGGTTGCTTTCTGCACCAAAAGAGAATGCCGCCGCTCCGGCGCGGGCAGGGATTGTGCAGGCCGGGTCCTGATACCCTCCCGCGTGCACGGGTACCTGCTATTACGCCTTTTCCAGCGTGCATTGCAGCGGGTGCTGGTTCTGCCGCGCGGCGTCCATCACCTGGTTCACCTTGGTTTCGGCGACCTCGTAGCTGAACACGCCGCACACGCCGACACCCTGTTGATGGACGTGGAGCATGACCTGCGTCGCCTGTTCGATATCCATGTTGAAGAAGCGCTGAAGGACCATCACGACGAATTCCATCGGGGTATAGTCGTCGTTGAGCAGCAGCACCTTGTACATCGATGGCTTTTTGGGCTTTGCGCGCGTGCGCGTCGCAATGCCGACACCGGGCGCGCCGCCAGCGTCGTCGTCCTTGTCCGCCATCGCGCGGACCGGCAGAAATTCGGGATCGGGAAACATCATCGACGGAATATCGCACGCGCGGACGGATTCGCAAGGGGGCGGGGGCGATGTTAACCGCCTTTTGTTCTTGCACGGGACCCGATGCGCAAAAAAGAACCGCCCGCTTCACGGGGAAGCGGGCGGCCTTTCTATGGTCAGCGCAGACGGGGGGAGGGGGAAGTGCCCGCGCCGACGCGAAGGTGAAGTCGCTTAGGCGGCCTTCATCTTCGAAGTGATGACCGACACGCGGTTCGAGATCGGCGCGAAGCTGTCGTTCGTCAGCTTGACGACGAGTTCGCTGGTCTTCGAGGTCTGCGCGACAGCGGCGTCGAACGCCTTCTTGCTGTTTTCGGCATAGAGTTTGAAGAATTCGGTCGGCGACTTGACGGCGGTGTAGCCCTTCAGCGCGGCGGTCGTGTCTTCAAAGCTCTTGCGAGCGAAGGCGACGCCTTCCTGGCCGAGCGTTTCCATGCCCTTGGCAGCGATCTTGCCCGATTCGACGAGCGCTTCGACATTGGCCTTGTTGAATTCGACGGCTTCTTCGGCGAGCTTGCTCGACTTCGACATCGCTTCCTTGGCGCGATCGTTGAAATCGGCGGTCAGGGCTTCGACGCGGGTCTTGGCTTCGTCGGCGAACTTCTTGACGGTATCGTTCATGGTCTTGAATCCTTTGCTGGTGGCAGCGACGGGCTTCGGCGCGGCCTTGGGGGCAATTTTCTTCACGGTCGCCTTCTTGGGGGCGACCTTCTTGGCTGCGGCTTTGGGGGCAGCAGCCTTTTTCGCAGCCGGCTTGGCTTTTGCCTTAACCGCCTTGGTTTTCACGGGAGCCGCAGCGGGCTTTGCAACCGCCGGGGTGGCGGCAGCTGCCGGAGCGGCCGGAGCGGCCACCGGCTTGGCGGCAGTTTCCAGCGTCGCGGCTTCGAAAGCCTTTTCGGCACTATCCATCTTGGTAGCCATCGGGACAACTCCTTTTTGTTGCAGTGCACAATATAGGAGTGGAACGGCGATTTCAAGGATTTTTTGTGCAGCGCACAATGAATCTTCAAATGCCGGCCCGGGGCCGAGTATAATTACGCGATATTACCGCTGCTTGACATAGCGGCCGGGGGCGTCTTCGATGGCCTTTTTCTTGCCCTTTCCGGGGATGCGCGCGCCTTTGGCGGGAATTTTCCTGGCGTCCTGTTCGGCGATCCAGCCGATCCAGTGCGGCCACCAGCTGCCCTTTGTCTCGGTCGCGCTGGCCTCGAACTCGGCGAGCGTCGGGGCGCTATTGTCGCCCGTCCAATATTGATATTTTCCCGCAGCCGGCGGGTTGACGACCCCGGCGATATGCCCCGAGCCCGCGAGCAGAAATGTCTTTGGCCCCGACAGATGATCCATCAGCCGCCAAACGCTCGCGAGCGGCGCTATATGATCTTCGCGCCCCGCCTGGATATAGGTCGGGGTCTTGATCTTGCGCAGGTCGATCGGCGTGCCGCAGACCGACAGGCTGTTCGGGATGACCAGCCGGTTGTCGCGATACAGGTCGACCAGATATTGGCGGTGCCACTTCGCCGGCAGGTTCGTCGTGTCGCCGTTCCAATAGAGCAGGTCGAACGGCGGATAGTCGTTGCCGAGCAGATAATTGCTGACGACATAATTCCAGATGAGGTCGCGTCCGCGCAGGCTGTTGAACGTGGCCGCCATATAGCGCCCGTCGAGATAGCCCGGCGCCGATAGCTGCTGGAGCAGCGCGAGATAATTGTCGTCGACGAACAGCTTGAGCTCGCCCGCGAACTCGAAATCGACCTGCGCGGTAAAAAAGGTCGCTGACTTGACCTTGTCGGCTTCGCCCTTCGCCGCGAGCATCGCCAGCGTCGCGGCGAGCGTCGTCCCCGCCACGCAATAGCCGATCGCATGGACATGCGGTACGTCGAGCAGGTCGCGGATCGTGTCGATCGCATCGACCTGCGCCGCGACATAATCGTCCCACACGACGTCCTTCATCGTTTCGTCGGCCGATTTCCACGACACCATGAACACCGAAAGGCCCTGTTCGGTCGCCCATTTGACAAAGCTTTTGGCGGGGTTGAGGTCGAGGATATAGAAACGGTTGATCCACGGCGGGAAGATGACGAGCGGGACCGTGAAGACCTCCTTCGTCGGCGGCGCATAGTGGATGAGCTGATAAAGGTCGGTTTCGTGGATGACCTTGCCCGGCGTGGTCGCAATATTGACCCCGACCTCGAACGCGTCGGGATCGACGTGGCTGAGCTGCCCGCGCGACAGGTCGGACAGCATATGCTTCAGCCCCTTGAGCAGGCTTTCGCCGCGCGTTTCCACCGCCCGTTTGATGACCTCGGGATTGGTGAGCGCAAGATTGGTGGGCGACAGCGCCTCGGCCATATTCTTTGCGGCGAATTCGAGCTTGGCGCGCGCGGCATCGTCGAGCCCGGCAACCTGCCGCGTCGTCGCCAGCAATTGCTCGGACAAGAGGCCATAGGTCTGTCGGATCAGCGCGAACGCCGGGTTGGCCGTCCATTCGGGATCGCTGAAGCGCCGGTCTTTTGGCGCATCCTCGGCAGGCGACGGTGCGAAGGGGGGCTGGAGCGTGGCGAGCGACGACCAGAAGGCGACGCCTTGCTCCCACATCTTCGACGTCTGGGCGGCCCAGACTTCGGTCGCCGGCGTGTCCAGCCATTTTGCCGGATCGAAGAGCGGCCGGGCATCGGCATCGTCCTGGGCCTGACCGAGCGCATATTCGAGCATCATCTGCTGCGCGCGCGTCATGACGCTCGCCCAATGCTGGAGATCGTCGGGGGAGGGCAGGAAGGGATTGGGTGCCGTGCCGCTATCGTCGTCGCCGGTTTCGCTCATTATGGTTCCCGCTGGTCAGCCTCTGCTGCCATGCCTATAACAAGCCGCGGCACGGCTGGCGAGGCGCCGTTCGGGCCGATGGAGAATGTCCGAAACGAAAAGGAGTTGTTCTAGTTTCCCATGTCCGACGATGAATTCTACCGCATCAAGCGCCTGCCGCCCTATGTCATCGCCGAAGTCAATGCGATGCGAGCGGCCGCGCGAGCCGCGGGGGAGGACATCATCGACCTGGGGATGGGCAACCCCGACCTGCCGCCGCCGCAGCATGTGATCGACAAGCTGTGCGAGGTTGCGCAAAAGCCCGACGCCCACGGCTATTCGCAGTCGAAAGGGATTCCGGGGCTTCGCCGCGCGCAGGCCAATTATTACGCGCGCCGCTTCAACGTGGAACTCGACCCCGAAAGCGAGATCGTCGTGACGATGGGGTCGAAGGAAGGGCTCGCAAGCCTTGCGACCGCGATCACCGGCCCCGGCGACGTCGTGCTCGCGCCGAACCCCAGCTACCCGATCCACACCTTCGGCTTCATCATTGCCGGCGCGGCGATCCGCAGCGTGCCGACGACTCCCGACGAGAATTATTGGCGCGCGCTCGACCGCGCGATGGCGTTCACCGTTCCGCGTCCGTCGATCCTCGTCGTCAACTTCCCGTCGAACCCGACGGCGGACACGGTCGACCTTGCCTTTTACGAGCGGCTCGTCGCCTGGGCGAAGGAAAACAAGGTATGGGTGCTTTCGGACCTTGCCTATTCGGAGCTGTATTACGACGGCAATCCGACGCCCTCGATCCTGCAGGTGCCGGGCGCGAAGGATGTCGCGATCGAGTTTACCTCGATGTCGAAGACCTATTCGATGGCGGGTTGGCGCATGGGCTTTGCGGTCGGCAACAAAAGGCTGATCGCGGCGATGACGCGCGTCAAATCCTATCTCGACTACGGCGCCTTCACGCCGATCCAGGCGGCCGCATGCGCGGCGCTCAACGGCCCGCAGGACATCGTCGAGAAGAATCGCGAGCTCTATCAGAAGCGCCGCGACGTGATGGTCGAAAGCTTTGCACGCGCCGGCTGGGACGTCCCGAGCCCCAAGGCGTCGATGTTCGCCTGGGCGCCGCTGCCGCCCGCGCTCAAGGAAATGGGCAGCCTCGAATTTTCGAAGCAACTGCTCACCCATGCCAAGGTCGCGGTCGCGCCGGGCGTCGGCTATGGCGAGGACGGTGAGGGCTATGTCCGCATCGCGATGGTCGAGAATGAACAGCGCATCCGGCAAGCCGCGCGCAACGTTCGAAAATTCCTTCAGATGCACGGCGTGAACACCCCGACCGTGGCGGCAGGCGGCGGGTGAGCGCGGGCAGCTCGGCGCTGGTCGCCGAGACGATCCAGCTGTCGGTGACGCCGGTATTCCTGCTCGTCGCGACGGGCGCGTTGCTCAACGTCCTTACCGGGCGGCTCGCGCGCGTCGTTGACCGCTCGCGGACCCTGATGGAGCGGTGGGCGGAGACCGAGGGGGCCGAGCATGACCGCGTCGTCGACGAACTGCGTGCCGCCGACCGGCGGATGGATATCATCAACAATTCGATCCTGGCCGCGGTTCTGTGCGGTATCGTCGTCTGCCTGCTCGTCGCGCTCTTGTTCGCGCAGGCGATTGCCGGGTTCAACCTGGGGCTCGCGGCCTCGTGGGCCTTTGCGGCCGCCATGCTGCTGCTGCTCGTCTCGCTGACCCTGTTCCTTGTCGAGGTCCGCATGGCGATCCGCACCATCCATGTACCGATGGAGTTGCTCGAGCTCGAGGAAATGGGCTGGCGGCGGCGACGCGACCGGCGCTGAGCGCAGCGTCGATCAGGGCGTAATCGCCGCGCGATAGGTCGGCGCGACACGCTTGCGGCTCACCTGCTCATAGGCAAAGCCCGCCGCCAGAACCTCGGCATCTTTCCACTTGCCGCCGATGAAGGAAACGCCGACGGGAAGCCCCTCGATCGCACCCATCGGCACCGTCAGATGTGGATAGCCCGCGACGGCGGGCAACTGGCTCGCGCTCGGCCCCGTATAATGGTCGCCGTTGACGAGGTCGGTGGTCCATGCTGGACCATTGGTCACGCCGACGAGCAGGTCGACGCGGTGCGCCGCGAGCAGGCGGTCGATGCCGTCCGGCCCGGCCAGCCGCGCCGCCTTCGCCTTCGCCTCCCTATAGGCCGCGCTGTCGAGGCTGCCCTTGCTCTCGGCAAGTTCGAACAGCGACTGGTCGAACCATCGCAATTCCTCCGGATGCGCCTTGTTGAAGGCGATCAGGTCGGCGAGCGTCTTCGGTCCCTCGGGATTGGGGAGCGAGGCGAGATAGGCGGCCATGTCGGCCTTGAGCTCGGTCATCAATATCTCGAACTCGGCATCGCCCAGTTCCTCAAGCCCCGACTTGCTGTCGGCGATTTCAACGATCGTCGCCCCCGCCGCCCCCATGTCGCGCAGCGCTGCGTCGAACAGCTTGGCAATGTCGGCGCGGCCGCCGATCCGGTCGCGCAGCACGCCGATGCGCTTGCCCGATAGCGCGCGGTCGGCGAGCGCGGCGACATAGTCGGTCTTGCGCGCATCGGCCTCGGCGGTCGCGGGGTCGGCGGGGTCGCTGCCCGCGATGGCCGTCAAAACCGCGGCGGCGTCGCGCACCGTGAGCGCCATCGGGCCGGCAGTGTCCTGGCTGTGGCTGATCGGTACGATATGGGTGCGGCTGACGAGGCCGACCGTCGGCTTGAAGCCGACGATGCCGTTGACGCCGGCGGGGCAGGTGATCGATCCGTCGGTTTCGGTGCCGATCGCGACGGGCGCGAGGCCCGCGGCCACTGCGGCGCCGCTTCCCGAGGACGAACCGCAAGCGTTGCGGTCGAGCGCGTGGGGGTTGCGCGTCAGGCCGCCGACCGCGCTCCACCCGCTGGTCGAATCGTTCGAGCGGATATTCGCCCATTCGCTGAGGTTGGTCTTGCCGAGGATGACCGCCCCCGCCTCGCGCAACAGCGCGACGAGCGGGGCGTCGCGGCCCGTGACATTGTCCTTGAGCGCGAGCGAGCCCGCGGTCGTCGGGACCGGACCCTTTGCCTCGATATTGTCCTTGAGCAGGATGGGAATGCCGTGAAGCGGGCCGCGGATCGCGCCCGCGGCGCGCTCGCGGTCGAGCCGGTGTGCCTCGACCGTCGCGTCGGGAAATGTCGCGATGACCGCGTTGAGCGTCGGACCCGCATCGTCGACCCTGCGGATACGCTCGAGATAGGCGGCGGTCGCAACGTCGCTATTGATCCGCCCCTCGCTCATCTCCGCCTGCAAGGTTGCGGCGTCCTTGCCTGCGACTTCGGGCAGCGGCGGCGGTAACGCCATCGCCGGAGCGATGAGGAAGAGCGCGGAGGCGGCGAGCTGCGAAAATTTTTGCATGGCCCACAAGCTGCCAGCCGTAGCGGCAATTGCAAGTCGCCATTTTCGGACCGTCGATGCGGCGTTGACTCGCGCCCTTGCCGTCTGCACCCATCGTCGCGGGAGAATGCGATGACCGAAAAAGCCGCCCTTGCGCCGGGCGCTGCGGCGCCGAGCGGCGATGCCGCGTCCGCCAATGTCCGCACGACGCTGTGGATCCTGCTGATCGTCTATATTTTCAATTTCCTCGACCGGCAGATCGTCAACATCCTCGCCGAGCCGATAAAGGGCGAGCTCGGGCTCAGCGATACGCAACTGGGATTGCTCGCGGGCCCGGCCTTTGCAGTTTTCTATGCGCTGCTCGGCATTCCCATCGCGCGCTATGCTGACAAGGAGGGCACCAACCGCGTTCGGCTCATCGCCTTGGCCGTCGCCGTCTGGTCGGCGATGACGGCGGTGTGCGGGCTTGCGCAGAATTTCGTCCAGCTCCTGCTGGCACGCATCGGCGTGGGGGTGGGGGAAGCGGGCTGCACGCCCGCCGCCCATTCGCTGATCACCGACAGCGTGCCGGCGGAGAAGCGTTCGTCGGCGATCGCCTTTTACGGGTTGGGCGTACCGGTGGGATCGCTGCTCGGGCTTATCATCGGGGGCGTCGTAAACGATCTGTATGGCTGGCGGATCGCGCTGATGCTCGTTGGCGCGCCGGGACTGCTGCTCGCGCTCGCGGTGCTCTTTTTCATGCGCGAGCCGCGCCACCACCGCCCGCTCGATGCCGCGGAAGCGACCAAGCCCGCCCCCTTGTCGACGAAAAAGGCGCTTGCGGAAATTTTCGGCTCGCGCGCCTTCGTCTATATTCTCATCGCAGCGTCGGTCACGGCCTTTCTGGGCTATGGCAAGGCGCTGTGGACGATCAGCTTCTTTATCCGCAGCCACGGCCTGTCGACGACCGAGGCCGGGCTGTCGATGGCAGTCGTGCTGGGGCTTGCCGGTGCGCTCGGGACTTGGTTCGGCGGGAAGGCGGCCGATGTCCTCGGCAAGCGCGACAAGCGCCATATCCTGACGTTCCCCGCTTACGGGATGGCGGTGGCGGCGCCATTGCTGTTTCTGGGGTATTATATGGAGGATTGGCGGATCGCAGTGGCTTTGCTCGTCGTGCCGACAATCTTCAACGCCGCCTATTATGGTCCTGCCTATGGCTGCGTGCAGGGGTTGGTTCAGCCGCGCGCGCGCGCCGTCGCGGCGTCGATCATGCTGTTCGGCCAGAATTTGATTGGCCTCGGCCTCGGACCCTTCCTTTTCGGCGCCCTCTCCGACCTCTTCGCACCCGTCGCGGGCGAAGAGAGCGTACGCTGGGTGCTATATGGCGCAGCGTGGCTGGGGCTGATTCCCGCCTTCTTCTTCTGGCGCGCAAGCCTGCGGCTCAAGGCCGAGCTCAAATCGGGTTAAGCGCTTGTCGTCATTGCGAGCGAAGCGAAGCAATCTCCAGCCACCGGACTTGCGCAAAGCTGATAGCTGGAGATCGCCGCGTCGCCTCCGGCTCCTCGCGATGACGCAGGCTAGTAGGGCGGCGCTTGCCTGGCCCGCTGCGCCTTCGCCGCGTCGATCCACCAGTTGAGGTCGTCGGCAAAACGGGGAAAGGACTTCTGCAACCGCGCGCCGTCGTCGCCCGTTGGCTGTCCGTCGGCATCGAAGGCATGGCCGATACGCGCGACGGGGAGGATCGAGGAGATCACCGCCATCCCCATCTCGCCCAATATGTCGCGCCAGCCCATCATTGCGCGTACGCCGGCTTGCGGACCCGCCGAGTAACAGGCGATCGCCGCGGGACGCCAGAACCACTCCTCGAGGAAATGGTCGGTCAGGTTCTTGAGCCCCGGCTGCGGCCCCCAATTATATTCGCCGGTGACAAACAGGAAACCGTCGGCGGCGCGGATCTTGCCCGCCAGCTCTTCCATTGCGGCGGGCGCCTCGCCCCTCGGATATTCCTTGTACATGCGGTCGAGCATCGGAAGATCGACGGTCTTGGCATCGATCAACTCGGCGCTGTCGCCGCGCGTGGCGATGGCGTCGACGAGCCAGCGAGCAAGCGCGATGCCCTGTCGGTCGCGGCGGTAGCTTCCGTAGAAGACGAGGATGTGGCGGGTCATGTCGTCTTGGTGCCACGGGGGGCGCCAAAACGGAAGGGCCACCCGCGCCCTAGTCGCTGAACGGGTCGCGGATCAGGATCGTGTCGTCACGCTCGGGGCTGGTCGACACGAGCGCGATCGGCGTTTCGATCAGTTCCTGGACGCGCTGGATATATTTGATCGCCTGCGCGGGCAGATCGGCATAGCTGCGCGCGCCTGCGGTCGATTCGCTCCACCCGTCCATTTCCTCGTAAATCGGTTCGACCGCCGCCTGATCGGCGGCGTGGGCGGGGAAATAGTCGAGGATCTTGCCGCGCAGGCGATAGCCCGTGCAGATGCGGACCTTCTCGAAACCGTCGAGGACGTCGAGCTTGGTGAGCGCGATGCCGGTGACGCCCGAAACGGCGCAGCTCTGGCGCACGAGAACCGCGTCGAACCAGCCACAGCGGCGCTTGCGGCCCGTGACGGTTCCGAATTCATGCCCGCGCTCGCCGAGGCGCTGGCCGGTCTCGTCCTCAAGCTCGGTGGGGAAGGGGCCGCTGCCAACGCGCGTCGTATAGGCCTTGGCGATACCCAGCACGAACCCGATGGCGCCGGGTCCAAGGCCCGAGCCCGACGCGGCGGTCCCGCTGACGGTGTTCGAGCTGGTGACGAAGGGATAGGTGCCGTGGTCGATGTCGAGAAGCACGCCCTGCGCGCCTTCGAACAGGATGCGCGCGCCCGCCTTGCGGACCTTCTTGAGCCGCTTCCACACCGGCTGCGCATATTCGAGCACGAAGTCGGCGATCTCGCGCAGCTCGGCGACGAGCGCGTCGCGGTCGATCGGCGGCTCGCCGAAACCCGCGCGCAGCGCGTCGTGATGCGCGGTCAGGCGGTCGAGCTGCGGTTCGAGATGGTCGAGGTGCGCAAGGTCGCAGACGCGGATCGCGCGGCGGCCGACCTTGTCCTCATAGGCGGGACCGATGCCGCGGCCCGTGGTGCCGATCTTGCCCGCGCCGGCTGCCGTCTCGCGCAGCGCGTCGAGGTCGCGGTGAAAGGGCAGGATCAGCGCGCAATTGTCGGCGATCGCGAAATTCTCGGCGTTGATCGTCACACCCTGGCCGCGCAGTTTGGCAATCTCGTCGCGCAGCGCCCACGGGTCGAGCACGACGCCGTTGCCGATGATCGACAAGGTGCCGGTGACGATACCCGAGGGGAGCAGCGACAGCTTGTAGGTCTGGTTGCCGACGACGAGCGTGTGACCGGCGTTGTGCCCGCCCTGGAAACGGACGACCGCGTCGGCGCGGCTTGCGAGCCAGTCGACGATCTTTCCCTTGCCCTCGTCGCCCCATTGCGACCCGATGACGGTGACATTTGCCATGATGCTGTCCTGCTGTGTGCGGCCCGCAAGAGCCCGCGCGGCCTTAGCGGATTTGGCCGCAGAGGCAAGCGCGGCTGGCATGAAAATGCGACATTTGCCGCGCAGATATTCTCTTCGGGAGGATTGTTTTTCTCGCGTCCCCGTCGGGGCGACGCTTTCGTCCTGGAAAGGAATGCCCATGCGCTGCCCGCGCCCGTTCGTCGGATTTGTCGCCGTCACGGCCTTTGCCGTGGCGAGCATCGCCGTGCCGGCTCCCTTTGCCGACGGCCGCGAGCGGCTGCGCGACCGGATCATGGAGCGGATGGGGGCCGACAACGCGCCCAAGGTTCCGGGAAGCGAGACGATATCCTATGGCGCCGACCCGCTGCAGACGCTCGATATCTGGCGCGCCAAGGGCGCAAAGGGACCGGCGCCGCTGATCGTCTTTGTTCACGGCGGCGGCTGGAAGCGCGGCGACAAGGACAATGCGACGGGCCGGTTCAAGGCGGTGCATTATCCCGGGCAGGGCTATGCCTTTGCGTCGATCAACTATCGCCTCGTCCCTGCGGCGAAAGTCGAGCAGCAGGCCACTGACGTCGCCGGCGCGGTGCGCGCGCTCGTCGACCGGGCGGCGGCGCTCGGCATCGACCGGCGGCGCATCGTGCTGATGGGGCACAGCGCGGGCGCGCATCTAGTCGCGCTGGTCGGCACCGACGAACGCTATCTGAAAGGCGCGGGACTGTCCTTCGCCGACATCGCGGGGGTGATCCCGATCGACGGCGCCGCCTATGACGTGCCCGCGCAAATGAGCGATGGGCCGCCGATCATGCAGAAGACATATGCGCAGGCGTTCGGGACCGATCCGGCGCGGCAAAAGGCGCTGTCGCCGACCACGCAGGCAGTCGCGCCAAATGCGCCCGCGTTCCTGCTCCTGTATGTCCAGCGGCCCGACGGGGTGCGGCAGGCAAAGGCATTGGGGGCTGCGCTCGAAAAGGGCGGTTCGCGCGTCGAGCATGGCAGCTTCCCCGGCGAGGGGTTGAAAGGCCATGCCGAGATCAACCGCAGCCTTGGCGACCCCGGCTATGCGCCGACGGGAGCCGTCGATGCTTGGCTGAAAAGGCTGTTCGCGCGCTAGATCCTGCGCGGAGAAGTGCGTCAGAGCAGCCCTTCGATCGCCTCGGCCAGCCGGGCGTCGCGTTCGGACAGGCCATTCGCGTCGTGCGTCGTCAGAAGGACGTCGACGCGGTTATAGACGTTTGACCATTCGGGATGATGGTCCATCTTTTCGGCAATGATCGCGACGCTCGCCATGAAGCCGAACGCTTGCGCGAAATCGGCGAACTGGAAGCGGCGCACGATCGCGTCGCGCTCCGGCTCGTGCGTCCAGTCGGGAAAGCGGTTGAGCAGCGCGGCGCGCGCCGCATCGTCGAGTTTCTGGACCATCTTCGTTTCTCCCGCTGGTCAAGCCGTTACGCCCGCCATAAGGAAGGGCGCGATGAGCGACAAGTCTGCCCTTCCTGCCGGCTGGACCGGCGCAGCGCCCGACGCCGACGCGCTGTTCGCGATGGCCGAGGCGGCGCTCGCGACGCTCCCCGACGTCTTTGCGCCGCATATTCGCGGACTCGTGATTTCGGTCGAGGAATTCGCCGACGACGAGATACTTGCCTCGCTGGGGATCGAACATCCCTATGACCTCACCGGTCTTTATGAAGGTCGCCCGCTCACCGAACGCAGCATCGACGCGAGCGGCGGCATGCCCGACCGCGTGACGCTCTATCGCATCCCGATACTCGTCGAATGGATCGAGGGCGGAGAGCGGCTCGACTGGCTGGTGCGCCACGTACTGATCCACGAGATCGGCCACCATTTCGGCTTTTCCGACGACGATATGCACGCGCTAGAGGATATGGCGTGAGCGAAGCCGACCTGTTGCTGCGGCTCGATCGCGTGGCGTGCGTGCGCGGCGACCGGCTGGTGTTCGAGGGGGTCTCGCTCGCGCTGGCGCGCGGCGGCGCGCTGTGGCTGCGCGGCCCCAATGGCGCGGGCAAGTCGAGCCTGATCCGGCTCGCGGCGGGATTGCTGCGCGCGGCGGCAGGGACGGTCGAACGCCGCGAGCGCATCGCCTTGATCGACGAGGGCGCGGCGCTCGACCCCGAACTGCCGCTGCGCCGTGCGCTCGATTTCTGGGCGCGCATCGACACGATCGATGGCCCCCGCGTCACAGAAGCGATGGACGCGATGGGACTGGCACCGCTCGCCGAGGTTCCGGTGGCGATGCTCTCTACGGGCCAGCGCAAGCGCGCCGCGATGGCGCGCGTCATCGCGAGCGGCGCGCCGATCTGGCTGCTCGACGAGCCTGCAAATGGTATGGACGAAGCGGCGAAGGCGCGGCTGGTCGCGGCGATTGCCAAGCATCGCGGCAATGGCGGTGCGGTGCTGCTGGCCTCCCATTTTGCGCTGGACATAGCGGAATTGGCCGAGCTCGATATGGGGGCGTTGGCGTGACTGCGCTTATCGCGCTTTTCTGGCGCGACCTGCGCCGCGCGTGGGGCAGCGGGGCGCTATGGCTGCCCATTGTCTTCTTCCTGCTCGTCGCTACCGCCTTTCCCTTTGCGGTCGGCCCCGACGCGCCGCTGCTGTCGCGGACGGGCGGCGGGATGGTCTGGGTCGCGGCGCTGCTTGCGGCGCTGCTGCCGATCGACCGGCTGGTGCGACCCGACAAGGAAACGGGCGTGCTCGACCAGCTTGCCGTGCGCGGCTTTGCCGACGAAGTGGTCGCGGCGGTCAAGATCGCCGCACACGCGTTCGGGTTTGGCTTGCCGCTGCTCGCCGCGCTGCTTCCGGCGGCGGCGTTGCTCGCGCAGGACGCTGCACGCGTCGAAATGCTGGCGACCGGTCTTGCAATCGCCATCCCCGCGCTCGCATCGCTTGCCGTTTTGAGCGCGGCGCTCACGGCAAACCTCAAGGGCGGGAGCGCGATCGGCGGATTGCTCGTGTTGCCGCTCGCGGTGCCGCTGCTGATCTTTGGTGCAGGAATGCTCGACCCGTCGGGGCGCGGCGCGGTGAAGCTGCTCGGCGCGGCGAGTCTGCTGTTGACGGTTATCGGCCCCTTTGCGGCGGGCGCGGCGCTGCGGGGGCTGCGCGAATGACGCGTCCGTCGCTTGCGCATGTCGCGCTCGTCGTGCGCGATTATGACGAGGCCATCGCCTTCTGCGTCGGAAAGCTCGGCTTCACGCTTGCCACCGACGACAAGTGGGATTTGATCGCACCCCGTTGGTGCTAAACCCGCCCCGGCGCTTTTGCCCGCACGAAATTGCCGAGCGCGACGAACAGCATTTCGCGCGCATCGCATCCCAGCATTTCGTTTGTCAGCCAGTCGAAATGCGCGCGATCCTCGTGCGCCGCCGCGACCGTTACCGAAGCGAGCAGCGCTTCGTCGAAGCTCAGGTGCGGACAGCAGGGCGGCGCGACGGCAAAGGGGTCGGGCCAGACATGGCCGATCGCCTCGACGACGAGGCGGAAGCGCCGCGCGGCGAGGATTTTGCCCCAGCGGCGCTCAAGCTCGGGCATCGGATCTCGCCCACCGCGACGACAGAGGATGCAATAGCGCAGCGCAAGCACCACCTGCGCGGCATCGACGGGAAGCGCGCGTAGCAGCGGCTGTTCGGTCAGGCGGCGCAAGGTATCGCGGATTGGCATGCGGCTGGTGTCTCCCGTCGCAGCCCGTCACTCGGCTTCCAGGCCGAAAAAGATGCCGGCCGCATGGGTGCAGCTGAAAGTTGCAGCGGCCGGCAGGAGGGGACTGCTCGACTGTGCTAATGAGAATCAATCGCAAATACAAGGGAAAAGAATGGCGCCCGAAGGCGCCCTTGGAAAGCTTGGGTTTTGCACGCTTTCGTCGCCCCGCGAAAGTGGGGGCCGCTCTCGGTTTGCGCCACGATGCAGGGTAGCGATCCCGGAAAAGGTCGATGACGGCCCCCGCTTTCGCGGGGGCGACGTTCTAATTCTCAGTCGTCGCTCACCGGTTTCGACTGGAGCTGGATATAATTTTCGATGCCCATGCGTTCGATAAGGTCGAACTGCTTTTCGAGCTCGTCGACATGGTGCTCTTCGCTCTCGAGGATGTCGGTGAACAGGTCGCGGCTCACATAGTCGCGCACCCCCTCGCAATGCGCGATCGCATCCTTGAGCAGCGGGATCGCCTCTTCCTCGAGCGCGAGGTCGGCCTTCAGAATCTCCTCAACCGTCTCTCCGACGCGCAGTCGCCCGAGCAACTGGAAATTGGGGAGGCCGCCGAGGAAGAGGATGCGATCCGCCAGCTTGTCGGCATGCTTCATCTCGTCGATCGATTCCTCGCGCTCGAAATGCGCGAGCCGCGCGATGCCCCAATTGTCGAGCATGCGGTAATGCAGCCAATATTGGTTGATCGCGGTCAATTCGTTCTTGAGCGCCTCGTTGAGGAAATCGATGACCTTTTCGTCGCCCTTCATTGTCTTGTCCTGTTCTGTGTCCGGGGATGGGATAATAGGCGCATTATACGCCTCCCGGACCCGTCAGGCCAAGGGTGAAAGTGACGGTTTTCCTATAAAAATCAGGCGGTCGCGGCGACGTCGCTGATGATATTGCGAGCGAAATTCAGGCACTGTCCGCATTTGGGTTTGCGACCCATTTGCGCGTAGGCCGCCTTCGCGCAGCGCAACTGGCCGCTCCGCGCGACATCGCGCAGCTGGCTTTCCTTTATTGCGTTGCAGACACAGACGACCATGTGCGAATCCTTCTCAGCAACTCCTCTTTACGACTAGTGCGACCGATTCGCAACAAGAAAGTTGCGACTGGTTCGCAATCCGAAGAGGCGCGTTTTACCCTCGCACGCCCCTTGCCGTTCGGGTGATTCGCGGGCATAGGCGCGGCCAGATTCCCGCCCGCTCGAACAAAGGTCTGCCCCGATGAAAGTGAATGTCTATGTGACGCTCAAGACCGGGGTCCTCGACCCGCAGGGCAAGGCGATCCATCATGCGCTCGAAGGACTGGGATTTGCCGGCGTGAGCGATGTGCGCGCGGGGCGCTTCATCGAACTGGAGGTTGCCGACGACGTAGCCGACGCCGATCTCGACGCGATGTGTGCGAAGCTGCTCGCGAACACAGTGATCGAAAACTACCGCATCGAACGTCCCTGACCGGCACGAAGGAACCCGCGCCATGAAGACCGCCGTCATCGTCTTTCCCGGCTCCAATTGCGACCGCGACATGGCGGTCGCGCTCGAAACCGTCACCGGCCGCGCGCCCGCGATGGTGTGGCACCGCGAGACGGCGCTTCCCGATGGCACCGACTTCATCGCGTTGCCCGGCGGTTTCTCCTATGGCGATTATCTCCGCTCGGGCGCGATGGCGGCGCGTTCGCCGATCCTGCGCGCGGTTGCTGACGCGGCGGCGCGCGGCGTGCCCGTCCTCGGCGTGTGCAACGGTTTTCAGGTTCTGACCGAGGCGGGGCTGCTTCCCGGCGCGCTGATGCGCAACGCGGGGCTGAACTTCGTATGCCGCACCGTGTCGCTGAAGGTCGAGAACAGCCAGTCGCTGTTCACCGCCGCCTATCAGGCGGGCGAGACGATCGACATTCCGGTTGCGCATCATGACGGCAATTATTTCGCCGATGCGGCGACGCTCGACCGGATCGAGGGCGAGGGGCGCGTGGCGTTCCGTTATCTCGACGGGGTCAACGGATCGGCGCGCGACATCGCGGGCGTTCTGGGCGACGCGGGCAACGTGCTCGGCATGATGCCGCACCCCGAGCGCGCGATCGACCGCGCGCACGGCGGCACTGACGGGCTACGCCTGTTTGAGGCGGCGCTCGGCGTCCTCGCCTGACGGCGTCGCAGTCGCGCGGGACAACTGCGGTTGCAGCCATCGACCGACGAGCAAAAGCACCGTCGGCCAGAACATCGTATTCCAGATGTCGTGCAAGTGCGCCGTGTCGGGCTGTAGCGTCGATCGCGTGATTTCCGCGACGATGTCGAGCCATTCGCCGGCGCAGGCCATCGCAAAGGTCGCGATCCATGCTGCAATCCAGCCACCGCGCCAGCGCCACAGCAGGCGGACCGCCAGAAACAGACCCAGCCCGAAATAGATGTGGAGCGCATCCTTGCTGAGGTCGCTCGCGGATACGATCCACAGCTTCTGCTCCTGAAACAGGGCGGCCAGTTGCACCAGCGTCATCGTGTCAAACCTTGGCTCCAAAAGGCGTGAAATCGGTGCCCTCGTCAAAGACGTCGACACCCTCGCGCCGCTTCAACGCACCGACCGCCCAATAGGTTACCGGCGTCAGCGCGGCTTCCCACGCCGTCTTGATCAGCCATTGCGACAGCACGACCTGATAAAGCTGCTCGGGCGGCCATCCGGCAAGCCCGTAAAAGGCGAGCGGGTAGAATATCAGGCTGTCGAGACCCTGGCCGACGACGGTCGAGCCGATCGTGCGCGCCCAGAGGAAGCGTCCGCCGGTCCATATCTTCATGCGCGCGAGAACATAGGAGTTGGCGAATTCGCCGACCCAAAAGGCGGCCATCGACGCGAGCACGATGCGCCAGCTGTTGCCGAACACGAACTCATAGGCGTCCTGCCCCGGCCAGCCGTCGGCGGGCGGCAACGCGACGACGACCCACGCCATCAGCGCCATGAAGGCAAGTGCGGCGAAACCCGTCCAGATCACCCGCCGCGCGCGGGCATAGCCGTAGACCTCGGTCAATATGTCGCCGATGATGTAGCTGATCGGAAAGAAGAGCACCCCGGCGCCGAACGCCCATTGGCTGCCGTCGGGCAGTGCGACGAAGCTCGGCTTCGACGCGCCGATGATGTTCGAGAGCAGCAGGATCGCGACGAACGCCGCCATCACCAGGTCGTAATAGCGGAAATGCCGCACGCTCGCGGCGGCGACGCGCGCGGGCGCAGCTTCGGCCGCAGGGGAGGGGGGCGTTTCCATGCCGCGCTGCTTAACGCGCTTTGCGCCGGACGCAAACCACGCTATTCGCGACCCCGGGGCGCCCGTAGCTCAGCTGGATAGAGCACCCGCCTTCTAAGCGGGTGGTCGCAGGTTCGAATCCTGCCGGGCGCACCATGCACATGCAAACAATTTATGTCACAACCCGTCGCTTTGCGGCGTTACCCACTTTTGCTCGCGCCGCCGCGGAGAGCGCGGCGCGCGGCTGGCCGGTCCATGTGCGAACGAGCGGCGGAACGACGGTCGTCCATCGCCCGGGCATGCTCAACGTCAGCGCGTTCGACGCGTGGATCGACGACGGCCGCGACGTGACCAAGGCGTTCGAGCGATTTTGCGGTCGGCTTGTCGCTGTGCTGCGATCGGCGGGTGTCGATGCGGACGTGGGATGGGTGCCCTTCAGCCATTGCGATGGGCGCTTCAACCTGACTGTCGCCGGTCGCAAGATCGGCGGAACTGCGTCGCTCGTCCGTCGCCGCCGATCCATGGTCGCAATGCTCGCGCATGCATCGATCTGGATCGAAGGCGATGTGATGGTCGATTTGGAGGCAGTCGAGAGGTTCGAACGAGATGTCGGGTGTGGCGTGGCATACAACCGATCCGCACACGCAAGCATCTGCGATGCGATGGCAGAGGCACGGTCGGTCGGGCACGCAAATGGTCAAGATGCGCGGCGGTACGGTGATCGGGCGCGTGTTAGCGCGGCAGACCAGGCAGTGCGCGGCGCCGGCGCTTGTCATATCGCTGTCAACATCGAAGGGCACTGCCCGGACTAGCCGCTTGCCCTGACGAACGGCCTCGGGCGAACGTCGCCTTCGAGCGGGCATGGGCCAGCCATTTGTACCGCGCCGCATTCGTCGGCCGTAACTCCGATTTCGCCGCTTTAAAGCAAAGATCGGACAGTTGGCGACTTCTCCGTCTTCGATCGACCCGATTTTCCCCAGAAGGCCGTCGGCAAACCGCGTTTGAAGGCCGACCGCGATGCTGCGCGGGCCGTGCGGGCCTTTGCTGCGGGAGAGTCGTGCCCGTGACGGCGCGTTGCCAACCAGAAATATGAAAAAAGGGATAGTCAATGACGAATAGAACGAAGCTTTTTGCCAAGCTTTTGTGCGGATCGGCTGCGCTCGGTCTGATGGCGCAAATGCCGGCCAGTGCCCAGAATGCGCCGACCGCCTCGGCCGATGACGACGCCGCAACTACGGAAGGCGTTCAGGCAGAGATCGTCGTGACTGGCTCGCTTTTCCGGCGCACCAATGTGGAAACGCCTTCGCCGGTCACCGTTCTGTCGGCGGCCACCCTCGAAGAGCGCGGCCTTAATACTGCGGCCGAAGCGCTGCAGCGCGTCTCCGCCGGCAATGCCGGAACCATTTCGCAGGGTTGGAACGCAGGCCACAATTTTGCGTCCGGAGCGAACGCCGTGTCGTTGCGCGGTTTGACGGTGCAGTCGACGCTGAGCATTTTTGACGGCCTGCGCATGGCGCCCTATCCGCTCGCGGACGACGGCCAGCGCAATTTCGTCGATCTCAACACGATCCCCAGCGCAATCATCGAACGCATCGAAATTCTTCGCGATGGCGCCTCGTCGACCTATGGGGCCGACGCCGTCGCCGGCGTGATCAACGTCATCACGAAAAAGCAGGTCGAAGGTCTGTTTGCCAACGCTTCAGTCGGCATTTCACAGCGTGGCGACACCGGTGAACGCCGGGCCGATCTGACCTACGGGTATGGCGACCTCGCCGATCAGGGCTTCAACTTCTATGTGAGCGGCGAATATCAGAAGCAGGATGCCCTATGGGCACGCGATCGCGGCTATCCGTTCAACACGGCGGACTGGAGCCGTATTTGCAATGCCGCCAACTCCTGCATGCACAATCTCAACCCCAATGGCGTGAGCCCCGACGGGTATTTTAACGGGTTCGCGCCCGTTCCCGGTGTTACGATGGTTCGTCCCGTGACCGATGCCGGCGGTGCAATCGGCAGCGGCCGCTATGCTTTCCTGAACCCGGCCTTAGGGTGCGGACGCTGGGACACCATACAGCTCACCGCCGCGCAAATCGATCCCGCGCAAGGCGGATCGGCCACGGCGCCTGCCGACGGCCGCGTCTGTACCTATAATGCGGTCGGCGAATATTCGATGCTGCAGCCCGAGATCGAACGATTTGGCGTCTCGGCACGGTTCACAGCCAATCTTGGCGACAATCACCAACTCTATGCGCAGGGCAACTTCTACAAGACCCAGACATTCTCCTCGTCGGCACCTCGTCGCTGGCACGACCGTCCGACCGCACCGCGCAGCGGTGCCGTGGTCTACAATGTGATCGCGCCGGTTTACGTATGTGCTGCCGGCAAAGGAACGCTCAACGGTGTCGGTACCGGTTGCGACGCCACGAATGGCGTCCTCAACCCGTACAATCCCTACGCGAGTTCGGATCAGACGGCTCAGCTGTTCTTCATGCCCGACCGTCCGACCACCGATGAAACCTCATCGCGGTCGCTTCGCGGCGCAATCGGCCTGACGGGTTCCTTCGGCGACAGCTGGCGTTACTCGGCGGATTTCACGGCGTCGAATGTGCAGCTCACCAGGGTGCAGCGCGGCTATGCCATCCCGCAGCGTATCATGGACGTGGTCGCTCGCGGCACGTTCAACTTTGCCAACCCCGATGCGACGCCCCAGTCGGTCTGGGACTATGTCATGCCGACCAATGTCACGCGGTCGAACTCCAACCTGTGGCAGGCAACCGCAAACGTCACCCGTTCGCTGGCCGAACTTCCCGGCGGAACGCTGGAAGCGGCCCTCGGCGTGGCCTACCGCCAGGAATCGATCGACGCGCCGAGCGCCAACCCGCAGAATGATGCCCATCCCTATGATCGCTATTATGTGATCAACGCGGTCGGCACCTCGGGCAGCCGCAACGTCTTCTCGTCGTTCGGAGAACTGAGCGCGCCCATTTTGGACGAGCTCGAAGTCAACCTGTCCGGCCGGTACGACAGCTATTCCACCGGGCAAAAGAACTTCTCGCCAAAGGTCGGCGTGAAAGTGACGCCGGTGCGGCAACTCGCGCTTCGCGGCACATGGTCGAAGGGCTTCCGCATTCCGAGCTTCAACGAAGCATTCGGATTGCCCACGACCGGTTTCGTGACGCAGGGCGGCGGAACCTTTTGCACCACCTATGCAGCCTTCTGCGCTGCGCATGGCAACAACGCGTATGCGTCCAGCCCCTTCTCGGTCGGGCTGACCAACGTCGGCAACCCCGAACTCTCGCCGGAGCGGTCCCAGAATTATACGCTGGGGGCGATTTTCGAACCGATTCCGAACGTCAGCTTCACGATCGACCTGTGGCGGATTAAAATTCGCGACCAGATTGTCGGCGTCAGCAATATCGGTCCCGTGCTCGCGGCTTATTACAAGAACAACGGGGTCGTGAACATTCCCGGCTTCGTCGTGACGCCCGGTATCCCCGATCAGGCCAATCCCAATGCCCTGCCGCATATCGGATCGATCCAGGCTTCCTTTGCCAACGCCAACAGGCAGCTTGTCCAGGGCGTCGATTTTGGCGTCAATGGCCGGTTCGACGTCAGCGACGATGTCCGGTTCACGACGTCGTTCGAAGCATCGTATCTCGACAAGAACCATCTGACGCTTGTCGACCCGGTCACCGGCGAAGCTCAGCCGCCCGAGCGCTATGAGGGAACGCTGAGCCCGTGCAACACCACATCCTGTTCGGGTTCGCCCAAGTGGCGCGCAAGCTGGCAGAACACGATCGCCTTTGGTGACACCACGATTTCGGCGACGACCTATTTCACCAGCGGCTACCATGTCGCGCAGGTGGACTTCGGAGCCACGCCGGGTGATTGCGAAAGCGCGGTTGCAGCCGGTGCCGCGACCTATCCGGACGGTACGCCGGTGATGTGCCGGTCGAAGGCGATCTGGAACGTCGATCTGACGGCGTCGCAGAAGGTGTCGAAGAACTTCACCCTGTATGCCAATGTCCTGAACCTGTTCGATACCAAGGCACCGTTCGATCCGAACGCGGCTTATGGCATCTATGGCTACAACCCGGCGTGGGCAGGTCCGAATATCGTCGGCCGATACTTCCGGTTGGGTGCGAAAGTGAACTTCTGATAGCCTGAATCCGAAGGGAAGGGGGGTAGCGTTCGCGCTGCTCCCCTTTACTTTTTACGCCCTCAGATAATTTCGAACCGCCTTTTCATATCGTGCACCGACAGCGACCCATTGGCCGCAGCTCGAACGGACGGCAGCGATACGATTTCCGTCGCGCTTGACTTCCTTCACGCTGTCGAGCCGCACAAAGGCGGACCTGTGAACCCGTATCAGCTGACGCGATTGCAATAGTTCTTCCAGATCGTTCATTCTCAATCGCGCCAAATGCGCCCGGCCGTCCGCATGAAGCCGGACATATTCTCCATGCGCTTCGACCCAGCTTATCGAGCTGATCGGGACAAAGACGGCGCGCCCCAGATATTTGACCCAGAATCCTTCGCCGTGCATCGGCGACGGGATAGCGGGATGCCTCCGCGCGGCATCCAAGGCTCGCTTGGCCAGCATTCGTTCGCGCGCGCGCAGGATGACGGGGAGCAGCGATTCCGACCGTACCGGTTTGACAAGATAATCGACCGCATTGAATTTGAATGCGTCAGCCGCAAATTCGCCTGACGATGCCAGGAATACGACCTCGGCGGTTCCCGCGGCTGCCGCAACATCAAAGCCGCTGTCTTCACCCAGCTCCACATTGACGATGATCAGATCGGGGTTTGCGAGCGCGATCGCGGCGCGGGCATCGGCTTTCGACGATGCCGCTGCCACGATTTGCGCGTAGGGGAGGGGCGACGCGATCGCGCAAAGTTGGTCGAGGCCGGCGGGGTCATCGACCAAAAGGACTTTCAGTTGTTGTTCGGCCGTTCCTACGGTGCTGTCGCTCGCCGTTGAGCGAAATGCGGTCATTGTCATAGATAGCGCACTGCGCTCCGCGCGCCTGTATAAGGCCCAATAATCGACGAAGACGAGATCCGATGCGACCAACCGGATCGGCGCTCCGCGCGATTTCTGTTACTTGCACATCATGAATATCCCGGCGCAACCATTGTTCTATAACAGTTTTTCGCAGCACGGCGTTCAGCCGGCGATGCGGGTCATGCTTGTCGATGACGAACCGCTCGCACTCGCGCGACTGGAGGCTGCACTCGCCGAAACACCGGACATCGAACTTGTGGGTAGTGCTGTCGAAGGGCTTGAGGCCGCCAGATTGATTGCCTCCCTCCGCCCGGATGTCGTCGTCCTCGACATCCAGATGCCGGGCCTGTCAGGAATAGAGCTTGCCGAGTCACTCGGTGCGAACGATTGGCGGCCCGAAATCATTTTTGTGACTGCGTTCAACCGTTTCGCAATCGAGGCCTTTCACGTCGAAGCGATAGATTACCTGCTCAAACCCGTCAGTTTCGATCGATTTCGAGTTGCCATCGAACGAGCGCGGCGACGCATCGCGTTGCTCCGGGCGGAAAGCCATGCGGTCGAACTGTCGACCGTGATCGCGGCCTTGCGCGAGGACGCCGTCAAATCGGAGCCGCCGCCTGACAATGCCTATGATAGCGGCGTTTGGGTTCCTTATCGGCAGGGCGCCATTCGGATCGATGTCGACACCATCGACTGGATCGAAGCCGCCCGCGACTATGTGCTTCTGAACACGTCAACGAAGACCCACATCTATCGGGCGAAGATCAGCGATCTCGAACGCAGAATCGACCCGCGTGTGATCATGCGGGTACATCGATCGCATATGGTGCGCCTCAAATCGGTCGTCGCGGTCGAAAAGCCAGGTAAGGGCGCGCTTCGACTCTTGCTGTCGGACGGTGCCAATGTTCCCGTCGGTCCCGCATTCCACGATCAGGTCCTCGCCGCGCTCCGACTTTAGACGGGGTTTTGGACGTACAGCGCCGCTTTGACGGCACGTTCCGCGTTCAAGGCACATCTCGGCCAGCAGTTCGAACTCGGCGACCGCTTTTCGTCACGCCAGAATCGCCTTTGGTCGATGTCGTCCTGCGGCGGCCATCTTTATCGCATTTGCGCTGCAAGCGCGCTCCGGATGGGCGAAACCCTGTCTCAAGAAGGACAGAGCGGTCGCGTTGGATCATCTGATCAGCCGACGGTTTCGGGTGCTTCCGGCAAGCGTCGCGAACAAGATCCAAAGCTCGATCGTCCCTGATCCAGCTTGGACGGGCGGCCCACCACGGTGGGTCGCCCGACTTTCCGGATACATCAACGCTGCGCGCTCTGGGGTCCCACGGCGCGATTTAGCGACCGAGATGCATATGGGAAGTGGCGCTTCGCACATGAGAGCGGGCGGCTTCCCGCGATGGAACGGAAGCAGCTACGTTTGCTGAGGCGACGAGTTACGACAGGCCGAGCCGATCCATAACCTGTTTGACATAGCTCGGACCGACCTGGATCACCGCGCCGTCGCGAAGCAAGAGGCTCAGACTCCCGCGCCCCGGTCGCTCGACTCCATCCACGAGCGAAAGCCGTACGAAGCTCGATCGGTGCACGCGCATCAGTTCGGACGGATCGAGTTGCAATTCCAATGCACTCATCTGCGCCCGATGAAGATAACTTCGGGTGCCGGTGTGGAGCATGACATAATCTTTTGCCGCCTCGATCCAATCGATTTCACTGACGTTCAGGCGTATCTGCCCGCCGCGCACGGCAACCCAAATTGCATCGGCATATTGGGGCTGGCCGTCCTCAGGAGGCCGCGAGAGTGCGATCCGCCGTTTGGCGCGCGCTATTGACGATCGCAAACGATCGAAGCGTACCGGCTTCAAGAGATAGTCCGTCGCATCGACTTCGAAGGCGTCTGGCGCAAAATGTTCGAAGGCGGTCACAAAGATAATTTCAGGACGCCGATCGCGCGGCAAATCTGCAGCGAGCGCCATCCCGTTGCCGCCGGGCATCTGAATGTCGAGAAAGACAAGGTCCGGTGCCAATTCTGCAATTCGCTCATGTGCGTCCGCCGCAGACGAGGCACTCCCCACTACCGAGACATCTTCAAGGTTGCGTAGCAAGTCATTGAGCCTGTCAATGGCCAGCTGTTCGTCGTCAACGAGCAGGACGCGAATTGTCATTACGAGACCATATGGTGTTTGTAGGGGAGTCGTACGATCGACAGAAAGCCGGCATCGCGCCGGACGGCCTCAAGCTGGCCGCGTTCGCCATAGAGCGCGTTGAGCCGTTCGCGAACGTTGCGCAGGCCGATTCCGGTCCCGCCGCGTGAGACCGCGCCAGGACTGCCGTCGTCTTCGATTACAATGACAATATCCTCGCCATTGCGGGCAGCTTCGATTCGGATCGTCACCACCCGACTCTGATCGGCTACTCCATGTTTGATCGCATTTTCAACAAGCGGCTGCAGGATGAAATTCGGCATCTCGCAATCGCGCAGGTCGGGCGGGCATGTGATGTCGATCGCCAACCTGTCTCCGATGCGGGTTTGCTCGATCGCCAGATAGGCGGCGACTGTCTCAAGTTCATGTTCCAGCGTCTGGCCGCAGGATTCCGATTCCAGCGTCACCCGCAAGAAATCGGCGAGACGGGATAGCATTTCTTCTGCCTGATCGTTCCGCCCCGTGATGACCAGCGACGAAATCGAATTGAGCGTATTGAAGAGAAAGTGGGGATTGAGCTGATAGCGCAGTGCGGCAAGGCGCGCGACGGTGGCCGCGTGATTGGCCTCGGTCGCCGCGATTTTGGCTCGCTGCAGTTCAAGGTCCCGTGCGCGATGCATCTCCGCTCGCTCAAGCGTCCAGAATGTCACGGCAAGCAGGGAAAATTGAAACGCGAATGCCGCAAAATTGTCGGCCCAGCGCGAAGCATAGGGAAATGACGTCCATATCGTCAGATTGCCCAAGGCACTCACGAAATCGAATATGGCAATGTCGAGAAAGCTTTGAATCACGCCGAGGGTCAAGGTTCCGGCGGAAACGATCAGAATTGCATGCCGGCCCTGCGTGGCCAATGTCCGGATGACGCCGCCAAGAATCAGGAGCGAAAGAATGAATCCGCTGATCCCGGAGAGAACAAAGCCGAGCAGTCCATAAAGGGAGATGCGGGATACAATCAGTACATAAGGGGCGGCGTACAGGCAAATCCAGCAGAGCCAAATCGCACCGGTGAGTATGAGAAACTTGCGCCTTTCGCCGAAAAGCGATTGGACGAACGGCCTTCCTTCGGCAGTTGCCCTATGCTCCCCGTCACTCGCTGCAAACGCCCTGGTCATCTGTTTCACTGATCAGCCTAACCATCAAAAAGGGCAAGAGACAACCGATCGGCGCGGTTGACTGCATCAACCTGCTGGCGAACCGCCTTGGGGAAGGCCCGGCATTGTATTTGGAAAGCGGCCTGACTCATTTGACGGCCGTGATGCGACGACGGATTGCCGCCCAGCGGGCGATGCACATCGTCGCTACACGGCGGGTCATTGGGCGCCTGGGCCCACGCTGGGCATGGAGACTGTACCTGCTCTCGTGCGGCCGTGTGCTGGCGTGGCGGGGGGCATCTGCGGCGCGTCCAGTAAGCTCGCCGATGAAAACGCCAATCTCAACCAAGCGAAAAAAGGCGTACTTCAACGTCTGGCCCTTCCAAATCAGGCATGTTGTGCATCCGTCCTGCCGCATCACCCCGGCTTCGGGATTTCCGGATCGGTCGGAAGGGCGTTGGGATGTTATTGTGCAGCATCCGTGCAGGCGACATTGCGCTGCGCTTAAAACCGCAAAAAAATCGCCCAATGCGGTTCGACGGCGATGAGCGTCGCCTATGAAGCGACGGAAATGCCGCTCGAGGTCGCCCCTGACTGCACGGGCTTGCGAGGGATGGGGCGCATCAGGCAGGCGAGCAATCCGCGTCTCGTCTCTGCCGCAAACCATCTGCCGCAGCGTCGGCCGGCAACTTGGTCGCTTTCATATCCAACTTCGTCGCCGCGCCCTGTCCTGATCATTCCGGGGTCGGCAAACTAGGCCTTCGATGCATCGAGACGATACCGGTCAGGACATCTCGACATCTAGTTCGCGCTGGTTTTCGCGAAACGAAGCCGGTCCCGGTCGATCAGATAGCGCCGCGCCGTCTGCGGCCAAGGTTCGCCGAACGGCGCGCATCAAGGAACAGGAGTAATCAATGACAATCGTACGCGCCCTGCCCGCTGTGGGGATCGGAATGCTATTGTCCGGTGCTGCCTTTCCGGTCGCGGCTGCGGCCGCCCAATGCACGCGCGCCTGGACCGGTTCGGTACAATATTCACGCTCGCACGCGAACAGCAGTTCCAAGACGGAAGACCGCATTTCCGGAAAGGGTACCGAAACGACCAATTGGTCGACGACCTTCAAATATACGGCGCAGGTCTCGGTTCGCGAGGGGCCGGATCGAATGAGCAGTATTGCGAAGGCCAACATCGGGGTCAGCTCGGTCTCGACCGAAACCAAAACCGCCAACGATCGCCATATTTGCCCGCACGAGCGCACTCCGCGCGCCATGTCGGGAAGTTTCGCGTCGCGCAGCCAGAGCAAGGGGGGCGGCAGCGGATTGGATGCGGACGTCACCGTGTCAATGGATTCGGATGGCGCATATCGCGTGGGAGTGCGGTTGCCCGACGTTGCGGGAACGGCTTCGGGCTCGACATCGTCGAGCTTTAGCGGACAATGCACGCCCCGAAAGGGTGTGAACCACAGTCTGGCCGAGATGCCCACGCGGTTCGACGGCGTCAAATTTTCGACCGGCGGCGCGGATCGCGTTTCGCCTGACAAGCCCGACCAACTGTCGGGCAGCTATTCCGAAAGCTATGGCGGCGTGACCGAAACGCTGAGCTGGAGCCTGCGACGCTGCGGCGGCGCGCTGCGGCTGGTCAAGTTCAAGCTTGAGGACATGCGCTTTCCGAACTGGGAAGACTGGCAGGAAATCAAGGAACAGACCGGCACGACCGATGGGAACATCGTGCGGTTCACTGCGGTCGTCGCCAATGACAGCGGCGAGGAGAAGCCCGCGACAGTCAAGTTCAAGGATCTGGATGCCGATCAAAAGGCGGGAGGCGCCTCGGAAGCCGTGCTCGACGAGATCACCGTCGATGTCCCGCCGGGCGAAGAGCGCGAGGTGACGTTCAAATGGGATAGTTCGGGCTATGCCTGGTACGACGATGGCCGTCCCCGGATCACCCAGCGCATCCGCGCCGAACTTGCCGACGGTGGAAAGAAGGCCGGCGAGGAGACCCGCAACCTCAAGGTCGCGCCCAAGCCGCTCGTGCTCGTGCACGGCCTCTGGTCGAACTGGAAGGCCTGGGAAAGCTGGCAGGGAATTCTCTCGGGCGCGCATTCGAGCAACTGGAAGGCGTTTCCCGTAGGCCAGCATGCGCAATTCGGACGTATGCGGACCGGCGACGAAGTAGGAAATCTGGGGCCGACCAATACGATCGCCCAAAATGCCGGGGAGCTCGAACGCTATATCAAATATGCGCAGCGCGAACGCAACGCCTGGCATATCGACCTTGTCGCCCATTCGATGGGCGGCCTGATCAGCCGCCGCTATATCCATGCGGCGATGCCGACCTATCCCGACGGCAAGCCGCAGGTGCAGCATCTGGTCATGCTCGGCACCCCCAATATGGGCAGCCGCTGCGCCGACCTCATCAGCTTGCCGCTGGAAGCGGCGGGCCGCTCGATGGAGGCGCTGCGCGAATTGCGTCCAAGCGTGGTCGCACAATTCAACGCGGCCCATACGAACCGCAAGGGCGTCGAGTTCTCGATCCTTGCGGGCAATCCGCTGCCGGCAATCTGCTATATGTACAGCCCCAATGACGGCGTGGTCACTGTTTCCTCTGCTTTCTGGGCGATCGCGGACCGTGCGCAACAATCGCTCCTCCACACGGACATGGCGAATGAGGCGGGGTTCAAGTCCTTTGTGAAGTCGCGCGTCGCGCTCGGCCCGGGAAAGCAGTCGCCCGAGGGGCAACTCGCCGCACTGGAGGCATTGGCGAGCAAAGGGGGATCGCCCTCCACCCGGACGCCTGCCAAGGATTCGACGTCGTCAGAGCCGCCGAAGCTCGATTTCACGAAGATCGTAAAGCTGTCACCGGGTCAGACCATCGAGATTCCGTTCGATGTTCCCGACGCGGACAATTTCGGTCTGACCTATGTTGCGCCACCCAAAGTCGGAGCGACCGTGGTGGACGAGGGAGGGGCTGTCCAGGGGACCAACCCGCCCGGCACCCCCAGCGCACAACAGATCTTCCGCTCGATCTTCGTCGGCAACCCGATCAGCAAGGCCAAGTGGACGCTCATGCTCGAAAATGAGGATGAAGAAGAGCGCGAAGTGGTTGTATCCGGGTGGTCGAACGCCAAATAGATTGGCGTTCGCTGGCTGCTGCGCGAACGCCGGCTTCGGTCCGCACAAACATGGCCCAAACGCAAACAGCCTCCCCTAGGAGTAGGGGAGGCTGCGGTGCTCGAATTTTGATTCCTGAGGGGTGGCGAAGTTCAATAGACTTCGACCCAGCTGTCGCTTGCGGAGAAGCTACTTGCTTTGCCCCAACAGATAAGGCCTTCGCGGCGGGCGCTCGCTTTGCCCTTTTCCAGCAGCCAATCGTAGATTTTGCAGTCGAACCCGCCGACCTTCGCTTGCTCGCGCATGGTGATCGTGCCGTAGTTTTCTGTCCCTTGCCAGTTCAACTTCTCGCCCGGCTCCATCTTCGCGAGCTTGGCCGTCCACGCCTTCGCATCGCCGAGCAGCTCGGAATAAAAATAGCGACTGGCCCACGCCTCATAATCATGGCCGCCTTCGCAATCGGAGCAGCGAACCTTGCTGAATTCGACGAACGCCGATTTCTGCGCCTTGATCTCTGCCGAAATCGGCATCTCGCTGGGGCGGCTATAGCTTGCTGCCGATGCGCTCTTGCGCGCGCGCGCATTGTTTTGGGCCGGTGTCGACGCGTCACTATCGACAGGGGGCGGGGTTTCATCGTCCCGGCAACCGCTTGCGGCTGCCGCCGCGACGGCATTTTCGCGCGCGCTGTCGGCCGTATCGCGCGCTGCCGCGTCGGCCGCGGCCCTGGCGGCGGCTTTGCGCCCCGTGATGGCCGCCACGCCGGCCGCTCCCATGAGCTTCCCGAAGCGCTTTCCGAACACCTTCCCGTTAGGCGCGGAAGCCCCCGGGCAATTTTCTTGCGCGTTGGCGGCAGCAGGGATGGAGCCGACGGCCGCGATAAATGTGCTCACACACAAAAGCGTGAACCGACTCTGTCGACTTGGCGCGCGCAGGTTGATCATGCGAATTCTCCGTCGTTATGGCTGAATATCGACGGGCCTTGTGTCGCGGACGGGCTGTGAGTTCACCTCCTGCTCTGCCAACCGGGTCGATGAGCCGCTCAATTGGCGCCGCAGCGACGAAGATGGCCAAACGCGCGACGAAAACGGCGTTCGCCCGGCGCTCTCGCTGCAAGCGTTCGAGAATCGACGCTTCGGGTCGCACCGATATGCAGAGCGAACGGCAATTTTTGCGTTCCGCTTTCTTCAGAACCGTCAGTCCGCAATCGGCCAGAGTTGCTTGAAACAGGAAGCGGGCAACCCATGCATTTGATCCGGCCCAACGAGGATCGTGAAAGCAATGATCAGGCCGTGGATCGTCTGCTCACCGTGAAGCGAGGCGGCCGAACCCAATCGCAATGCGTATAAGTACGGTCGTGCCGGACGACATACATGCTTGCGCAGTTTCTCTATTTACAAAGCTGTAGGTTTCTTGATAATATCGTTTTGAAAATTGCGTTAAAGATATTCTTTAATTACAATAAGAATCTCTTTTCATAAGAGATATTGCTCAAGACGCACTTCAGAATAGTGACACGCGGCAAGAGATTGGCGCCGCGCGCGATCCTGTGCGGGACGCCAATTTTGGAACGAAAGCCTGGAAACACCGTTTCAAAAGGCGTGCGGAGCGTGAGATTCCGCGTCTGGGATAGGAGCAGGGAATGGCAGATGATCGACATGATCTCGCCCGCTCGAACCGTTTCGCGGGCGCCGAGGATCGCCGCGACACCAACCGATATCCTGCCGCCTACCGCATCGCGCGCTTGAAACGCGGAAGCGACGTCGGGCTGGCGCATGTCCGCAATGTCTCCGACGGCGGCATGATGGTGCATACCGACATGGCGCTGGCACCGGATGAAAAGGTCGAAATCATGCTGTCGGCCAACATGCTGATGGCAGGGAGAATCGTCTGGTCCGAGCGCGGACGTTACGGCGTGGCATTCCTTGAGACCCAGGATGCCGAGGAAATTGTTGCGGCCCTGATGCACGAGCAAAAGGCGGAGAGCTATCGCGCGCAGCGCCTGCCGGTCGATGCCGAGGCGATCCTTGCAACTTCAAGCCAGGCTTATCCGATCGATCTCATCGACATCTCGGCGAACGGAGCAGGCTTTCGGACAACCCATAGTCTCGAAGCCGGGCAAATTGTCGAACTCTTGCTTCCCGGTGACGATGTGAGGCGAACGGCCGTTATCCGATGGTCGAAGGGCGATCGCGGAGGCCTGTGGTTTTCGATCCCGCTCGACCGCAATGCTTTGGCGTTGGTGCGCGGCAAAGGGCGTACGCATTAGAGCCAATATCATCCGGTAGCCGACGCCTCATTCCTTGTTCGCGCGCTCGGTTAAGGGGGCGGCAGGTAGAATTCCCGCGTAATATGTCCCCCAATTGCGAGCGCATCGGCTGCCGCTGCAAGCCAAAGAGGCGTTTCATGTTAGCGCAATTAAGATAAAACTTGCGCACCCCGATTTTGATGTTAATTGGCATCACATGAATAGCGATTCTCCCACGCGTCCCTACCGCCAATCGGCGCGCGCAGAGGCTGCGCAGGCGCGCGGCGAACGCATCCTCGATGCCTTTGCCACGCGCATCCGCGACAGCTGGTTCGACGAGATTCGCCTTGAAGATGTGGCGCAGGATTCCGGGGTCACGGTCCAGACGGTGATCCGCCGCTTTGGCGGCAAGGAGGGATTGATCGCCGCGATGCAGGAACGGCTCGCGATAGAGGTTACGCTTCGCCGCGAGGTGCGGCCGGGCGATGTGACGCGCGCCGTCAATTCGATCGTCGAGGATTATGAAGAGGTCGGCGACCTGATCCTCCGCTTGCTCGCACAGGAGGACCGCTATCCGGCGGTGCGCGCGATGACCGATCGCGGCCGCGCCCAGCATCGCGCCTGGATCACGCAGGCGTTCGTTCCATGGCTCGACGGTCTCGATGCCGAGGCGCGGCAGCGCCGGATCGACGCGCTCGTCGTCGCCGGCGACCTCTATGTCTGGAAGCTCGTCCGCCGCGACATGCAGCGCAGCGTCGCCGACTATCGGCAGCTGATGATGCAGATGTTCGCCGATGCGATCGGGGCCGATCCTGCAGAAATTTTCAACCACGAACCAATCGGAGTAAACCGGTGACCCAAGTCTCTTCCCCCCTGAATTTTCTGTTCGCTACCTGGGAGGGTGGCGGATCGGTGATGCCGATCATCACCGTGGCGCGAAAGCTTGCCGAGCGCGGGCACCGCGTGCGTGTGATGAGCGATGCCTGCAACCGTAGCGAGGCCGAGGCGGTCGGCGCCCGCTTCATTCCATGGACGCGCGCGCCGAGCCGCACCGACCGCACCCGCGACAGCGACATTTTTCGCGATTGGGAAGTCGACACGCCCGAGGAACAGATCGGTCGCGTCCTCGACCGCATCATGGTCGGCCCCGCGCACGCCTATGCCGAGGACCTGATCGAACAATTGAAGGCCGAGCCTGCCGACCTCGTCGTTTCGAACGAAATGCTGCTCGGCGTCGCGATGGGGTGCGAGGCGATCGGCCAGCGTTTCGTCCTGCTCACCTGCAACGTCAGCCTCTTTCCGATGGAGGGCGTACCGCCGCTCGGCCCGGGTTTGCTGCCCGCGACGAACGATGCCGAGCGCGCACTGCATGCGGAGATTATGCAGGCGAACGGCCAGATGTTCGACAGCCGGCTCCCCGCGCTCAATACGGCGCGTGCAGGCTATGGGCTTCCCCCGCTCGCTGCGCTCGCCGACCAGCATGACGCCGCGCATGCGGTCCTGCTCGGCACCAGCCGCGCGTTCGATTTCGCCCCCGAACAGCTTCCAGACCGGATTCGCTATGTCGGACCCCAGCTCGACGATCCCTCATGGGCAAAGCCCTGGACGTCGCCGTGGGCCGCCAACGATGCGCGCCCGCTCGTGCTCGTCGGGTTCAGCACGACATTCCAGGGGCATATCGGTGTGCTTCAGGACATCATCGACGGTGCGGCCTCGCTCGATGTCCGGCTGCTTGTCACGCTCGGCAGCACGATCGCGCCCGAGGAACTGACGCCGGCGGCCAATTGCCAGCTCGTGCGCAGTGCACCGCACAACAGCGTCATGAAGCAGGCGGCGCTGGTCGTCACCCACGGCGGGCACGGCACCGTGGCGCGTGCGCTGTCGCACCTGCGTCCAATGGTCGTCGTTCCGCACGGTCGCGACCAGAACGACAATGCGGTGCGCGTCACCGCGCGCGGCGCGGGCATCCAGCTCGCTGCCGACGCTGGGCCCGATGCCTTCCGCGCCGCGATCGAATCGATCCTGTCGGAACCCGCATATACGGCCGCGGCAGCACGGCTTGGCCGGGTGATGGCCGACGATGCGCGCAACTCGCCGGTCGTCGCCGAACTCGAAACAATTGCGGCGGAAATGCCCGGAAACGGCCTCCGCGCCGCCTGAACGCAGGTCGCGGCGACATTCGCTCCCGGGGCGGGGGCAGCTTCGGCTGCTCCCGCCTTCGGCGTTTTTGCGGCTGGCGGATATTGCGCGCCGGTTCGGCGCGCCTTTCACAATTTTCATAATCGCCGGTCAGCAGATTCATCTTTTTCAGCGCGGTCCCGTGTCACTCCCATCCAATCGCGCCGTGATGGCGTGCAGGGCAGGGAGGGGCCCGCAATATCGGTACGGACGGCGCCTATGGCGCGTTTTCTTCTATTGTCGATGGTGCGCGCCGCGCCCGCTGCGTCCGCGGCAGTGGCGGCGCCCGGGCGACGAGCGCGGGACTCCCGGACCCGGCAGCCGTGCAGAGCGCCGACGCCACCCCTGCTCGCGCTCGCCAATCGCTCGGCGACCTGTTCCGGCGCAGCGTTTGCGCCTATGCTCCGATCGAGAAGCAGAGTTTCGTTGAGAGGATGGCGCGATGGCCGACGGCAGGCCCCGGTACAAACCCTATGCCCGTCCGGCCGGGGGCTGGGGTTCGGCCGCCGCCACCGCAAAGGTGCTGCTCGAACAGAGCGTTGTGAGCAAGGGGTCGCGCGCGCTGCTCGCGATGAACCAGCCGGGCGGCTTCAAATGTCCGAGCTGCGCCTTTCCAGACGCCACCTGCACCAGGAAACTCGAATTCTGCGAAAATGGTGCAAAGGCGCTCGCGCACGAAGCGACGAAATTCCGCGCGACGCGCGAGTTTTTTGCACAGCACAGCGTGACTGCGCTGCGCGAGCAGTCGGACTATTGGCTCGAGATGCAGGGACGGTTGACCGAGCCGATGCGCTACGATCCGGCGAGCGACCATTATGTTCCTGTCGCATGGGACGACGCGTTCGCGCTCATCGGCCGCCATCTGCGCGCGCTCGCCGATCCGAACGAGGCCGAATTTTATACCTCGGGGCGGACGCCGAACGAGGCGGCTTTTCTCTATTCGGTCTTCGTCCGCGAATATGGCACCAACAATTTCCCCGATTGTGCGAACATGTGCCACGAACCGACGAGCCGCGGCCTGCCGCCCGCGATCGGCGTCGGCAAGGGCACGGTGGTGCTCGACGATTTCGAACATGCCGACGCGATCTTCGTCATCGGGCAAAACCCCGGCACCAATGCGCCGCGGATGATGACGCAGCTGGTCGATGCGCGCAAACGCGGCGTGCCGATTGTCGCGGTCAATCCGATGCCCGAACGCGCGCTGATCCGCTTCACCGAACCGCAGGACCCGGTGCAGATGGCGACCTTCGGCTCGACGCCGATCGCCAGCGAGTTCGTCCACATCCGTATCGGCGGCGACCTTGCGCTGCTCAAGGGGACGATGCGCGCGATGTTCGAGCGCGAGGCGGCGGGCGAGACCGTGTTCGACCATCAGTTCATCGCCGAACATACCGAGGGTTTCGCGGCGCTGCGCGACGACATCCTTGCGCAGGACTGGCGGGATATCGTCGCCAAATCGGGGGTGGACGAGGCGCAGATCCGTCGCTGCGCCGACATCTATATGGCGTCCGATGCGACGATCATCTGTTACGGCATGGGAATCACCCAGCACGAGCGCGGGTCGGAACTGGTCCAGCAGATCGCCAACCTTCTGTTGCTCAAGGGCAATTTCGGACGGCCCGGCGCCGGCATCTCGCCGATCCGCGGCCATTCGAACGTCCAGGGCGACCGCACCGTCGGCATCGACGAGCGGCCGACCGCCGCCTATCTCGACCGGCTGTCAGCGGTGTTCGGCTTCGACCCGCCGCGCGCGCACGGTCACCATACGGTCGAAGCGGTCGAGGCGATGCTGGCGGGTACCGCCAAGGTCTTCATCGGCCTTGGCGGCAATTTCGTTCGCGCGGTCCCCGATACCGACCGCGCCTATGCCGCGATGCGCGGACTCGACCTGACGGTCGGGATCGCGACAAAGCTCAACCGTGGTCATTTGATCCACGGCCGCGAGGCGCTGATCCTCCCGGTGATCGCGCGCTCCGAGCGCATCGAAACCGCGCGCGGCGAGCAATTTGTGACCATCGAGGATTCGATGTCGAATGTCACCGCATCGCGCGGTGTGCTCGAACCCGCAAGCCCGCACCTCCTTACCGAGGTCGAGATCGTGTGCCGCATGGCGATGGCGACGCTCCCCGAAAGCCGCATCGACTGGGCATCCTACATCGACGATTATGACCGCATCCGCGACGCCATCGCGGCGGTCTATCCCGCGCTCTATTCCGAATTCTCGGCGCGTATTCAGGACCCCGCGGGTTTCCACCTCGACGTCGCGCCGCGCCGCCGCGTGTGGTTGACCCCGAACGGCAAGGCGAATTTCCTGCTGCTTCCGGGGCTCGATGTCGATCCGCAGATCGACGACCCAGCGATGCTGCGGCTCGCGACGGTGCGCTCGCACGACCAGTTCAACACGACAATCTACAGCTGTAACGACCGCTACCGCGGCGTTCGCGGCGACCGCATGGTGCTGTTCATCAACGCCGCCGACCGCGAGGCGCGCGGGCTGGCGGCCGAGGCACGCGTGACGCTGGAGACGATCAGCGACGACGGCATCGCGCGGCGCGTCGGGCCGTTGACGCTGGTGGACTATCCGATGTCGCCGGGGTCGGTCGCAGGCTATTATCCCGAGCTCAACCCCTTGCTTCCGCTCGGCAATTACGACCGGGCGAGCGGGTGTCCCGCTGCCAAGGCGATTCCCGTCCGCATCGTCACGCCTTCAGCGTCATGACGCAGGGAGATTGCCGTCCGCGAGCCGCGCAAGATCGGCGGCGCTGTTGATGTTCGGCGGGGCAAAGCCCTTCTCGACCGCGCGCGCACCGACCCGGTCGCCGAACGCGCGCACCGCCAGCTTCGTACCCTCGGCCAGCAGGGCGTCGAGCGCTTCGAGCGCCTCCACTGGCCAAAGCCCGATCACCGGCTGCGCCGCCAGATAGGCTGGCGCGGGTTCCAGCACGGCGCGCAAATCGGGCGGCAACCGCACGCAATCGACCGGTGCGGTCAGCAATTGGCCGAAGCCGCCCTCTGCCGCGGCCGCCAGCGCGCCCGCGATCCCGCCGAGCGGACCCATCCCGCCGCGCGGGCGGTCGGCGACGCTGCCGAAGTCTGGATGCGCGCGGCCGACGACGATGATCGCGTCGCAGTGCGGTGCGAGCGCCGCAATCGACAGATCGATCAGCCGCCGCCCGTCCAGCAGCGCCTCGGCCTTGTCCGATCCGAAGCGCGTCGAACTGCCCCCCGCGAGGATTGCGCCCAATGTTCTCATGCAATCATCCCTTGCGGATCACACACGACAAGCGCCGAATCGCGACGCGCCAGCGAAACGAGCGTCAGGCCCGCCGCCGCAGCGCGGTCGGCGGCAAGGCTTGTCGGTGCCGAGATGGTGACGAGCATCGGGCACCCCGCGCGCACCGTCTTGTCGACCAGCTCGTAACTGCAACGCGCCGACAGCAGGATGAAGCCTTGCCCCGCGTCGACGCCCGCGCGCATCATTGCCCCGACCAGCTTGTCGAGTGCGTTGTGACGCCCGACATCCTCGCGCACGAGGCAGATGGCGCCGTCGGGCGTGCAAAATGCCGCGGCGTGCGCGGCGCCCGTCGCGCGACCGAGCGGCTGATGGCTGTCGAGCGCCGCCAGCGCGACAGCAATCGCGGCGCGATCGGTCGTTATGCACGCGGTGACACTTGGCAGCGGTCGCAGAACCTCCTCGATATTCTCGATCCCGCACAGTCCGCAGCTGCTTTCGTTCACCCGCCTGCGCGCCCGGTCGAGTGCGCGCTGCGACCGTCCGGCGCCAAGCCATAGCCGCAGCGCGACGCCGCCCTCGATGACATGGACGGCAATTCGCGTCACGTCGGCGGGCTGGTTGATGAGCCCCTCGCTCGCGGCAAAGCCGATCGCATAATCCTCAAGGTCTGCCGGCGTCGCCATCATCACCGCATAGCCGAGCCCGTCGACCTCGATCGAAACCGGCGTTTCGACGGCAAGCTCGCGCGCGAGCAGCGCATCGCCGGGCTCGGCGAGGCCAATGCGCCGTAGATGGCGGGCATCTGCGCTGGCGTGCGTGTCGGCGCTGCAAAATTCGCGAGTTTCCATATGCTCTTGTCCTGCTTTCGACCCGGCGAAGCAAGCCGCCGCGATTGTCGCCGCCCTTGATTGAGTTTTTCGATTAGTCGCGCAGGATTTTTCAATTGTCGCGGCGCAACATTGCTGGCTAGGGGAGCGTTTCCGGACCCAACTCAACGATAAAGGAGACTCTCCCATGTCCGTTCTCAACACGACCATCCAGCCGTTCAAGGCGACCGCTTACAAGCAGGGCAAGTTCGTCGACATCACCGAAGAGGATGTGAAGGGCAAGTGGGCGGTGTTCTTCTTCTACCCCGCCGATTTCACCTTCGTCTGCCCGACCGAGCTTGAGGATCTGGCCGACATCTATCCGACGCTCCAGAAGATGGACGTCGAGGTGTTCGCCGTGTCGACCGACACGCATTTCTGCCACAAGGCGTGGCACGACACCTCGCCGGCGATCGGCAAGATCGACTATTTCATGGTCGGCGACCAGAACCACACGCTCTCGAACAATTTCGAAGTGCTCCGTCAGGGCGTCGGCCTTGCCGACCGCGGCACGTTCGTCCTCGATCCGCAGGGCGAAATCCAGCTCCTCGAAATCACCCCCGAGGGTGTGGGCCGCAACGCTGCCGAACTGCTCCGCAAGATCAAGGCGCTGCAATACTGGGTCAGCCATCCGGGTGAAGTCTGCCCCGCGAAGTGGGAAGAGGGCGCCGAAACGCTTGCTCCCTCGCTCGACCTCGTCGGCAAGATTTAAGACATCGAAAAATGCCAGCGTGCTCCCGCGAAGGCGGGAGCCCAGAGCGCCCAAGCGCAATAAAGCGCAATCCAGCTCCGGGTCCCCGCCTTCGCGGGGACACGCGGCTCTTTTCTCCTCCCTCTAGCAGGAGCTCTCCCCATGCTCGACGCCAATCTGAAGCAGCAGCTTCAAGGCCTCCTCACGAACCTTCGTGAACCGATCGAACTGCTCGCGTCGCTCGACGACGGGCCGAAGTCGGCCGAGCTCGCGACCCTGCTCGACGAAATCGCCGCGCTGTCGGACAAGGTCAGCGTGGCGCGCACCGACGACGACGTGCGCCGCCCCAGCTTCCTGATCCGCCGCGCGAGCGACCATGATGTCGCGGTCCGCTTTGCCGGCATCCCGCTCGGCCATGAATTCACCTCGCTCGTTCTCGCGCTGCTGCAGGTCGGCGGCCACCCGCCGAAGGTCGCGCCCGAGGTGTTGGAGCAGGTCGCGGCGCTCGATGGCGATTATCATTTTGAGACCTATTTCTCGCTCTCGTGCCAGAATTGCCCCGACATCGTGCAGGCGCTCAACCTGATGAGCGTCGTCAATCCGCGCATCACCCACACCGCGATCGATGGCGGGCTGTTCCAGGCCGAGGTCGAGCAGCGCAAGGTGATGGCGGTGCCGACGATCTTCCTGAACGGCGAGAATTTCGGCCAGGGCCGGATGGAACTCGAACAGATACTCGCCAAGCTCGACAGCGGTGCAGAAGCCAAGGCGGCCGAGAAGATCGCCGCGAAGGACGGGTTCGACGTGCTCGTCGTCGGCGGCGGTCCGGCGGGCGCCGCCGCGGCCATCTATGCCGCGCGCAAGGGCATTCGCACGGGCATCGCGGCCGAACGCTTCGGCGGGCAGGTGCTCGACACGATGGCAATCGAAAACTTTATCTCCGTCCAGCACACCGAAGGCCCGAAACTCGTCGCCCAGCTCGAGAGCCATGTGAAGGATTATGACGTCGACGTCATGAACCTCCAGCGCGCCGAAAAGCTGGTCCCCGCCAAAGTTGAGGGCGGCCTGCACGAGGTGCAGCTCGCCAACGGCGCGTCGCTGAAGGCGCGCACCGTCATCCTGTCGACCGGCGCGCGCTGGCGCCAGATGGGCGTTCCCGGCGAAGAGGAATATCGCAACAAGGGCGTGGCTTACTGCCCGCACTGCGACGGCCCGCTCTACAAGGGCAAGCGCGTCGCGGTGATCGGCGGCGGCAACAGCGGCGTCGAGGCGGCGATCGACCTTGCGGGCCTCGTCGCGCATGTCACCTTGATCGAATATGACAGCCAGCTTCGCGCCGACGCGGTGCTCCAGCGCAAGCTTGCCAGCCTGCCCAACGTCAAGGTCATCACCTCGGCGCTGACCACCGAAGTGCTCGGCGACGGTGAAAAGGTTACTGGGCTCAGCTACAAGGACCGGGGCAAGGACGTCGATCACCAGATCGAACTCGAAGGCATTTTTGTCCAGATCGGCCTCGTCCCGAACACCGAATGGCTCGCGGGCACGGTCGCGCTGTCTCAACGCGGCGAGATCGAGGTCGATCATCGCGGCGAAACGAGCCAGCCGGGCATATTCGCCGCGGGCGACTGCACCACCGTGCCCTACAAGCAGATCGTCATCGCGATGGGCGAGGGGTCAAAGGCGGCGCTGTCGGCGTTCGACTATATGATCCGCCTGCCCGCCGAGGTCGCCGAGGCGGCGTAACCGCTAATCCTCCCTGCGCACAGGGCGGATTACGCGGGCAGCGGCGGTTTCGCCGGGATCGTTTCGAGAAAAGCCTCGAGCCGCGCTACATCGTCGGCGGTGAAATGAAGCCCCAGCTTCGTCCGCCGCCACAATATATCGTCCGCGGTGCGCGCCCATTCCTGCGCGACGAGCCAGCGCACCTCGGCGGCGCTCAACCCGTGCGCGATCTCGCCGCCCAGATCGTCCCAGCCGTCGGCCTTGCCCAGCCAGCTTCGCGCATCGGTGCCATAGGCCTTGACGATCCGGTCGACCGTCGCGGCGGGCAGGAAGGGGTGGGCGAGGCGGATGGCGGCCTTCAGCGTCGCGGCGCCGTCCGTCCGGAAATCGCCGCCCGGAAGCGGCGCTTTGCCCGTCCAATGCTTGCCCGTCAGCGCGGGCACCACCTCTGCGAGCATGTCGACCGCATGTTCGGCGACGTGGCGATAGCTGGTGATCTTGCCGCCATAGACGGTCATCAGCGGCGCGCCCTCATCGCTGTCGAGGTCGAGCCGATAGCCGCGCGTCGCCGCCTCGGGCTTGCCCGACCCGTCGTCGATCAGCGGGCGCACCCCCGAATAGGTCCACAGCACGTCGCCGGGGTAAATGGCGGCTTGGAAATATTGGTTCGCCCCCTCGCACAAATAGGCGATTTCCTCCTCGCTCGCGCGCACATCGCCAAGCGGGCCGTCATGATCCTGGTCGGTCGTTCCGATCAGCGTGAAGTCGCGCTCATAGGGAATGGCAAAAAAGATCCGCCCGTCGGGGAGCTGGAAGAAATAGGCGTAATCATGGTCGAACAGCTTGCGCACCACGATGTGCGACCCGCGCACCAGCCGCATCGCATAATCGGGCGGCGCCGATGCGCGCCCCAGCACGTCGAGCACCGCAGGGCCGGCTGCGTTGACGAGGCTGCGCCCAAAGAAACGGTAATTATGCCCGCGATCGTCGGTCGCCTCGACGATCCACCGGCCTTTTTCGACGCGCATCAGCTCGGCGCGCATGTGCGTGCGGATGCGCGCGCCGCGTTCGGCAGCGTCGCGCGCGTTGAGGATGACGAGCCGCGCATCATCGACCCAGCCGTCCGAATATTCGAAGCCGTGGACATAGTCCGGCTGCAACGGCGCACCTGCGGGGTGGCGCGCGAGCCTGACCGAACGCGTCGCGGGCAATTTCTTGCGTCCGCCGATGTGGTCATAAAGGAAGAGCCCGAGCCGCAGCAGCCAGCGCGGACGCAGCCCGTCGCGATAGGGCAGGACGAAGCGCAGCGGCCAGATGATGTGCGGCGCGATTCCCCACAACGTCTCGCGCTCTTTCAATGCCTCGCGCACGAGGGCGAATTCATAATGCTCCAGATAGCGCAGCCCGCCGTGAATCAGCTTGGTCGACGCCGACGACGTGCCCTGTGCAAGATCGCCCTGTTCGAGCAGCAGCACGCGCGCCCCGCGCCCCGCGGCATCGCGTGCGATCCCGGCGCCATTGATGCCGCCGCCGATCACGATGACATCATAAGGAGGAGGCGTATCGGCCATCGCGCGCTAGTAGAATGAATGCGATAAAAGGAAAACACCCTCCGCTTCATTGGGGCAGGGGTTCGGTTTACGTATGCGCGTTGCATTCAGGGGGCGCATCCTCCACTTCGGGCATTGCTATCCAAGGGGATAATTGTGAGCGTGAAAGTCGAAACATTGGTGCTGTTCGGTGCGACGGGCGACCTCGCGCAACGCATGCTCTTTCCCTCGCTCTATAACCTCCACGTCGACGGCCTGCTCGAAGAGTCGCTGGCGATCATCGGGTCGGGCCGCACCGCGATGGACCGGGTTGAATTCCACGACCAGGTGCGCGCGGCGCTTGCTGAACATTTGCCCGGTGACCGGCTCGAAACGGGCGCGGTCGACGCTTTCCTCGCACGGCTCGATTATTGCGCGATCGATGCAAAGGCGGGGACCGGCTATGACGCACTCGCCGCGCTGCTCGGGGAGCGCATGGAGCGTCCGATCGGTGTCTATCTGTCAACGCCACCGTCGATGTTCGGACCGATCGCCCAGGGCCTCGCGTCCGAAGGCATAGCCTGCGCCGAATGCCGCATCGCGATGGAAAAGCCGATCGGCCACGACCTCGCCTCCTCGCGCGAGGTCAATGAACAGGTCGGCAGCGCCTTTGCCGAAGACCATATTTTCCGCATCGACCATTATCTCGGCAAGGAAACGGTGCAGAATCTGCTCGCGCTGCGCTTTGCCAACATGTTGTTCGAGCCGCTGTGGAACGCGCAGGCGATCGACCACGTCCAGATCACCGTTGCGGAAACTGTCGGCCTCGAAGGCCGCGTGTCCTATTATGACGGGGTCGGCGCGCTCAAGGACATGGTGCAGAACCATATGCTCCAGCTGCTCGCGATCATCGCGATGGAGCCGCCGTCGAGCGTATCGGCAACTGCGGTCCGCGACGAAAAGGTCAAGCTGCTTCGCTCGCTACGCCGCATGACAGCCGAGGATGTCAAGGCGCACAGCGTCAAGGGCCAGTATAGCAGCGGCGCGGTCAACGGCGCGGCGGTCGCTGGCTATGCCGACGAGCTTGGCGATCCGTCGAACACCGAAACCTTCGTCGCGCTGAAAGCGTTTATCGACAATTGGCGGTGGAAGGGCGTGCCCTTTTACCTGCGCACCGGAAAGCGGATGCCGCAGCGCAAGTCCGAAGTGCTGATCCAGTTCAAGCCGGTGCCGCACAACATCTTCGCCCGCGTTGGCGCGGGTAAGCTCGATGCGAACATGATGATCATCAACCTGCAGCCCGAGGAAAATATCCGCGTCAAGGTGATGGCAAAGCAGCCGGGGCTCGACCGCGACGGCGTGAAGCTGAAAGAAGTGACGATGGACGTCTCGCTCTCGCACAGCTTCGCCGGCGAGCGGCGACGCATCGCCTATGAACGGCTGCTGCTCGATTTCATCGAGGGCGACCAGACGCTCTTCGTCCGCCGCGACGAGGTCGAGGCGCAGTGGCAGTGGATCGATTCGATCCGCGACGCGTGGGCGGCGGTCGACATGCCGCCGCAGACCTACACCGCAGGCAGCTGGGGCCCGTCGAGCGCGATCGCACTGATCGAACGCGACGGGGCAAGCTGGCATGATTGAATTCTCCCGAAACCTTCTCCCCTTGTGGGAGAAGGATATGCAGCCTTGGCGCGGAGCGCCTAGGCGCAGTTGGATGAGGGGTATGCGAGCCTCCGGCTCGCGCGGTCGGATTGCGACCGCAACCCCTCACCCAGCTTCGACTAGGCAGCAAGCTGCCAAGTCTGGGCATCCCTCTCCCACAAGGGGAGAGGGGGATTGGATTTTCTGATGACTACACTCCACCCCACCATCGCCGCGGTGACCGACCGCATTATCGCGCGCAGCGTCAAGCGTCGCGCCGCCTACCTCGACCTGATGGAGCGCCAGCGCGACGCGGGAACCAACCGCGGCAACCTGTCGTGCGGCAACCTCGCGCACGGCTTTGCCGCAGCAGGCGACGACAAGCCCGTCATTCGCACCGGCGCCACGATGAACATCGGCATCGTCACCGCCTACAACGACATGCTCTCGGCGCATCAGCCCTATGGCCGCTATCCCGAACAGATAAAGCTGTTCGCGCGCGAAGTCGGCGTCACCGCACAGGTCGCGGGCGGCGTTCCTGCGATGTGCGACGGGGTGACGCAGGGGCAGGCGGGGATGGATCTGTCGCTGTTCAGCCGCGACAATATCGCGCAGGGCACCGCCATCGCCTTGAGCCACGCGATGTTCGAGGGCGCGCTGCTTCTCGGCATCTGCGACAAGATTGTCCCGGGCCTGCTCATCGGCGCGCTGCGCTTTGGCCATCTGCCGCAGATTCTTGTCCCCGCAGGGCCGATGCCCTCGGGGCTCGCGAACAAGGAAAAGCAGCGCGTCCGCCAACTTTATGCCGAGGGCAAGGCGACGCGCGACGAGCTTCTTGAGGCCGAGGCGGCAAGCTATCACGGCGCGGGTACCTGCACCTTCTACGGCACCGCGAACAGTAACCAGATGATGATGGAGCTGATGGGGCTGCACATCCCCGGCGCCGCCTTCACCAACCCTGGCACAAAACTCAGGCAGGAACTGACGCGCGCCGCGACGCACCGGATTGCCGCGATCGGCTGGGACGGCGACGATTATCGGCCGCTGGCACGCTGCATCGACGAAAAGACGATCGTCAACGCGGCGATCGGCCTGCTCGCGACCGGCGGTTCGACCAACCACGCGATCCATCTGCCCGCGATCGCGCGCGCGGCGGGGATCGTCATCGACTGGCAGGATTTCGACGAGCTGAGCCGCGCGGTGCCGCTGCTCGCGCGCGTCTATCCCAACGGCGCAGGCGACGTGAACCATTTCCATGCCGCAGGCGGGATCGGCTTTGTCGTCCGCGAATTGCTCGACGCCGGGTTGCTCCATGGCGACGTGCTGACGGTTGGCGGGACGATGGCCGATTATTCGGGCGAACCCGTGCTTGTCGAAGAGGAGATCCACTGGGAGGCAGCGCCCGCCGAAACGCGCGACGATACGATGCTGCGCCCCGTCGCCGCGCCCTTTTCGCCCGACGGCGGGATGCGCCTGCTCGCGGGCAACCTCGGCCGCGCGATCATCAAGACCAGCGCGGTCGACGAGGATCGCTGGACGATCGAGGCGCCGTGCCGGATTTTCGACGACCAGAACCAGGTGCTCGCCGCGTTCAAGGCGGGCGAACTCGAATGCGACATCGTTGTCGTCGTCCGTTTCCAGGGGCCGCGCGCCAACGGGATGCCCGAACTGCACAAGCTGACGCCGGCCTTGGGCGTGCTGCAGGACAAGGGTTTTCGCGTCGCGCTGCTCACCGACGGGCGCATGTCGGGCGCGAGCGGCAAGGTGCCCGCGGTGATCCACCTTTCGCCCGAGGCGCTCCCCGGCCCCGATGGCACCAGCGGTCCGCTCGCCTGTCTTCAGGACGGCGACCTCGTGCGCGTCTGCGCGCGCAAGGGCGAAGTCGTCGCGCTCGTCGACGAGGCCGAATGGGCCGCGCGCACCCCCGCCACTGCCCCGCCGCCCGCGCTTGGGGTCGGTCGCGAACTCTTCGCGCTCTTTCGCCATCACGCCGACGAGGCCGAAAAGGGCGGGTCGGCGATTTTGGCGGCAATGGAAACGGTGGTCTGATTTCCGTCATCCCGGCGAAGGCCGGGGTCTCGACGGTGCGCAATGACGACAGGGTGATATCCCGGCCTTCGCCGGGATGACGAGAAAGAGAAGTTATTGATGACCGACAAAAGTATCGACCAGATCATGCGCCTCGCGCCCGTCATCCCGGTGATTGTCATCGACCGGGTCGAGGATGCGGTTCCGATGGCCGAGGCGCTCGTCGCGGGCGGCCTGCCCGTGCTCGAAGTCACGCTGCGCACCCCGGCGGCGCTCGACGCGCTGGCCGCGATGAAGGCAGTGAAGGGCGCGGTCGTCGGCGCGGGAACCGTGCTCGATCCCGCGATGCTCGCCGCCGCGATCCATGCAGGGGCCGAGTTCATCGTATCGCCCGGCCTCACCGACAATCTCGGCAAGGCGGCAGTGGCAAGCGGTATTCCCTTCCTGCCCGGCATCGCCAATGCAGGCGACATCATGCGCGGGATGGACCTCGGGCTCGACCGCTTCAAATTTTTCCCCGCAGCGACCAGCGGCGGCATTCCGGCGCTGAAGGCGCTTGCGGGCCCATTCGGCCAGGCGCGCTTCTGCCCCACCGGCGGCATTACCCCCGCGACAGCTCCCGAATGGCTCGCGCTGGGCGCCGTACTCTGCGTCGGCGGCAGCTGGGTCGTCCCGTCGGGGCCGCTCGACCCGGCAAAGATCGAGGCGCTGGCACGCGAAGCGGCGGGCCTCGCATCCTGACCCTCGCCCCGCATAGGCGGGGGCCGGCGTCGGCCTTCTCCTCCGTCGCCCAGTAAACCGGCAGCGGCCCCCGCCTGCGCGGGGGGCGGCGAATCGGGCGCCATTGATTAACCCCATCTTACCTGCCATCGTGCAGGGATAAGCGGCATTTGAAGCTGCTGGTGGGGAGGGTGCGTGCCAAGACCGCAGCCGCATTTGAAGGAAGTGCTCGCGTCGGAACCCGGCGCGCATATCGCCGCGCTGTTCGATTTCGACGGGACGATCATCGCCGGCTATTCGGCAACCGCGATGCTGCGCGAGAAGTTCGAGCGGCGCGAGATGTCGGTCGAGGAAATCGCCGAAACCGCGCAGGTGATCGCGCAGCATAGCTTGGGAGCGATCGGCTTTTCGGGGCTGATGACCGCCGCCGCCAAATTCATGAAGGGTGTCGACGAACAGAGCTTCATCGATTTCGGCGAGGAGCTCTACAAAAAGCACATCGCCCGCAAGATCTATCCCGAAACGCGCGCGATTATCGAGGCGCACCGGGCGAAGGGTCACCGCGTCGCGATCATTTCGTCGGCGACGATTTACCAGATCGAACCGACGGCGCGCGACCTTGGCATCACCGACATCAAATGTTCATCCTATGAAATCGAGGATGGCGTGTTCACTGGCGAAATCATCCGCCCCTTGTGCTTCGGTGAGGGCAAGGTGCTCGCGGCCGAGGAGCTTGCCGAGGAATATGGGCTCGATCTCGACCAGAGCTATTTCTATTCGGACAGCGACGACGACATCGAACTGCTCGAACGCGTCGGCAAGCCGCGGCCGCTCAACCCCAATCTGAAACTGAAGGCCATTGCCGACGAACGCGGCTGGCCGGTGCAGCGTTTCGCGAGCCGCGGCACGCCAAGCTGGGTCGATTATACGCGCACTATCTATGCGACCGGATCGCTCGTGGGCGCCTTTGCGGCGGGCCTGCCAATTTGGGCGCTCACGCGTTCGCAGCGCGAAGCAGTCAACTTCTCGATGGGATTGTTCGGCGATTTCGCGACCGCGATCACCGGCGTCGAGCTGGAGGTCGAGGACGAACGCCACCTCTGGTCGTCGCGTCCGTGCGTCTTCATCTTCAACCACCAGAGCAAGGCGGACGTGATGATCCTCGCCAAGCTCATCCGCCGCGACATGGGCGGGGTGGGGAAGAAGGAGATCAAGAATATCCCCATCCTCGGCAAGCTGATGGAATGGGGAGGCACCGTCTTCGTCGATCGCGCCGACGGCAAGAGCGCGATCAAGGCGATGGAGCCGCTCGTCGATGCGATTCGGCAGGAAGGCAAGTCGATCTGTATCGCCCCCGAAGGGACGCGCAGCCTGACGCCGAAGCTCGAACCCTTCAAAAAAGGCGCCTTTCACCTCGCGATGCAGGCGGGCGTCCCCATCGTCCCGATCGTCATTCACAATGCGACCGACGTTGCGCCGAAGAACGAGTTCGTGATGCGCCCCGCGACGGTGCGCGTCACCGTGCTGCCGCCGGTCGACACGTCGGGGTGGAGCGCAAGGACGATCAACGCGCATGTCCGCGATGTGCGGAACATGTTCCTCCGCACCTTGGGCCAGCCCGAAGAGCGCGCGGCGAAATCGGTGGCGAAGGAACCAGCGGCCAAGGCCGGGGCTCCCAAGGAAAGGACAGAAAAGCCGAATGCCCAGAAGGCGGAGACCAAAAGCCCCGCCAAGAAAAAGGCGCCCGCTAAAAAGACCTCCCCGCGAAAGGGAAGGGCGGCTTAAAGCATGACCTACCTCGTCATTGCGAGCGAAGCGAAGCAATCTCCAGCTAGCAATCTTGCGAGTTCGATGGCTGGAGATCGCCGCGTCGCTACGCTCCTCGCGATGGCGGAAAAGGTGTAAGCCGTGGCCGAAGGCGCGCCTCGCACCCCCTTCACGGCGGAGCAGGCGGCCGACCGGCTCTATATCATCGACGCGCGCAACGGCGTCGAACGGCGCATCCTGCTCGACTGGATCCACGCCACTTGCGACGATGGCAAGCCCGCATGGACCAGCCTCGACATCGAGGATGGCGACCATGCGCTGCCGGTCGAAATGCTCCAGGCGCGGCTCGACGGCGCGCCATCGCGCGAGGTCGTGCCGCTGCGCGTCGCGTGGCGCATCCCCGGCTTTGACCGCGACCGCGCGCTCAAATTCCGCCACCTGATCTTCGGTGATCCGCGCCATCCGGGCGCGTTGCGCGCGCGCCTCATCCTGCTGCGCGACCGGCGCCGCGCGCAGATATTGGTGGGCAAGGGGGCGACGCTCGCAGCGCTGCGCGAACGCTATTGTCGACAGACCGGCGGCGGTGCGGGTGCGGGCGCCGACAGCCCCGAATTCGCGGGCTTCGTTGCGCGGCAGGCGGGGCTCGCGCTCGACGCCGCCGAACGCGGGGTGCGCGGCAGCCGTTACAAGGTGCCGCGCTTCGTCGCCGATGGCCTGCGCACCAGCCCGGCCTTTCGCGCCGCGCTCGCCGATCTGTCGGCAGAGATCGGCCGGTCGGCGAACGACCTCTACCGCGAGGCGCGGCCGCTGATGAAGGAGGTGATCGCGCGGCCGTCGGCGCTGTTCCTCGATCTGCGCGCCCGGCTCGATCGCATGATGTTCGGCGGCTATGCGCCCGCGATGGAGATCGACGCCGTCGAACTTGCGCGGTTGCGCGCCGTTTTGCGCGAGCATCCGACGGCGATCCTCTTCACGCACAAAACCTATATCGACGGCGCGACGCCGAGTCGCCTTGCCTATGAAAACGACCTGCCGATGCTCCACAGCTTCGGCGGTGCCAATCTCGATTTCGCGATCATGGGCGGCTTTTTCCGGCGATCTGGGATGATCTTCATCCGTCGCAGCTTTCAGGACCAGCCGGTCTACAAGCTGGTGCTGCGCCACTATATCGCGTGGCTCCTTGCCAAGCGCTTCCCGCTCTCCTGGGCGTTCGAGGGCACCCGCTCGCGGCTCGGCAAGCTGATGCCCCCCAAATATGGCCTGATGAAATATGTGCTCGACGCCGCGCATGCGACGGGGACGCGCGGCGTGCATTTCGTGCCTTTTGTCACCAGCTTCGACCTCATTCGCGACGTCGAGGAATATGCCGCCGAACAGACGGGCCGCAACAAGAAGCCCGAAAGCCTCAGCTGGTTCCTGGGCTATATGAAAAGCCTGAAGGAGCCGTCGGGGCGCATCCGTCTCGACATCGGCGAACCCATTGTGATCGACGAGGCGCCCGGACCCGACGACCGGCGCGCGCTCGAAAAGATCGCCTTTGCGGTCGCGGTCGAGGCGAACCGCGTCACCCCGCTCACCGTGACCTCGGTCATGTGCCTGATCCTGCTCGGCCTCGCGCCGCGCGGGGCGACCTCGGCCGAGCTGCTCGCCGCCATCGCGACGCTCACCGACTGGGCGCGGGCGCGCGGTATCCGCCTCAGCCGCGAGCTCGAGACGGGCGATCAGGCTGCGCTCTCGGCCACCGTCGACACGCTCGTCGCCAGCGGACTGCTCACGCGTTACGAAGCGGGCAGCGCGAATATCTATTCGATCGACCCCGACAAGCACCCGATGGCGAGTTATTACCGCAACATCATCGCGCATCATTTCCTCGACCGCGCGATGATTGAGCTTGCCTTGTTCGAACTGCGCGATGCCGAGGGTGGCGATTTCAACGCCGCCTTCTGGGCCCGCATCGACCGGCTGCGCGATCTGTTCAAATTCGAATTCTTCTATCCCCCGCGCGATGAGCATCGCGTCGCACTCGAGGCCGAGCTTGAACGAATCGATCCCGTCTGGGACCGCCGTCTCGCGAGCGGCGCGAGCGGTGCCGCGGCGCTCATTCGCCGCTGTCAGCCCGTAGTCGGCCACGCGGTGCTGCTTCCCTTTGCCGAGGCCTATTCGGTCGTCGCCGAGCTGCTCGCCCGCGCCCAGCCGGGGGAGGATGTCGATGCGAAGGCGTTGCTCGACGCGGCGCTCGTCGAGGGAAGACAGGCCTATCTGCTCCGCCGGATCAGCAGCGAGGCGGCGATCGGCAAGCTGCTCTTTGAAAACGGCCTGTCGCTGATGCGCCACATGGGCCTCGCCGACACCGCCACTCCCGAAGGGCTGGTGGCGCGCCGCGCGCTGCTCGCCGAACTGCGCGGGCTCGCAAATATGATGGAACGGATGCGCCTGACGACGGCGGCGCTCGCGGACAAGGTGGCGGGGGTCGATCAATGAGCGCGCCTCGCCCTACATGGTCATCCCGGCGAAGGCCGGATTCTCGACCTCGATATATAACGCACCGGCGAGATTCCGGCCTTCGCCGGGATGACGGCAGATTTGATTTCAGAGGAACCTGACATGCTCAAACAGCTCAGCGCCCAGGACGCCCAGTTCCTCTATACGCAGACGGCGAACAATCTGACGCACATCATGGGCGTCTATATCTATGACCCGTCGACGGCGCCCGGCGGCTTCGTGCGGTTCAAGGACATCATCGCGCACGTCGAAAGCCGCGTCGATACCTCGCCATTGTTCAAACGGCGGCTTCACCGGCTGCCCTTCGACCTCGACCATCCCTATTGGGTCGAGGACGAGCATTTCGACATCGAGGCGCATATGAGCCACGCGCGCCTGCCCGAACCCGGCGACTGGCGCCAATTCTGCATCGCGGTCGCGCGCCATTTTTCGAAACCGATGGATATGAACCGGCCGCTTTGGGACATCTACGTCATCGAAGGGCTCGACCGCATTCCGGGCATCCCCAAGGGCAGCTTCGCGATGCTCCACCGTGTCCACCACGCCGCGGTCGACGGCGCATCGGGCGCGCATGCTTTCATCGCGATGAGCGACATCGACCCCAGGGGGACGCCGGTGATCGCCGATCCGCCGCCGCCCGAAGACCTCGGACGTGCACCGTCGAGCGCCGAGACTGTGACGCGCGCATGGGGCGCCTCGCTGCAATCGCCGGTCAAGTTCATGAACGCGCTGATGAAGATTTCGCCTGCAATTGTCTCGGCGGCGCGCAAGTCGATGGCCGATGGCGGCATGACCGCGGGCGTCCCCGAAACGCGCTTCAACGTCGCGGTCGGCCCGCACAAGATGTTCGATGGCACCTCGGTGGCGCTCGCCGATGTAGCCGAAGTGCGCAAGAAGGTGCCCGGCGCAACGGTCAACGATGTGGTCCTGACCACGGTCGGCGGCGCGCTGCGCAAATATCTCGCGAAGCACAAGGAATTGCCGAAAGAAAGCCTCGTCGCGGTCGCGCCGATCAACCTGCGCGGAAAGGGCGGCAAGGCGTCGACCCCCGGCAATCAGGTGTCGGCGATGAGCGTTCCCGTGCGCACCGACATTGCCGATCCGCTCGAACGGCTCGCCGCGATCCGCGACTATACGGTAGAGGCCAAGGAAGCGAAGGCCGGCGTCAGCGCGCGGATCATGACCGACCTGTCGCAGCATATTCCCGGCGCGACGATGGCCGCGGTCGCGCGGCTGCTCACCAGCGAGCGGTTCGCGGTGCGCGGCACCAATCTCTTCATCTCCAACGTCCCCGGCGCGCAGGTTCCGCTCTATCTCGCGGGCGCGAAGCTTGTCATGCAGCACGGCATGGCGCCGCTCGCAAACAATATGGGCCTGTTCGTCGCGACCCCCAGCTATAACGGTCGCATCGCCTTTTCGATCATCTGCGAACGGCAGATCATGCCCGACATCGCCTTTTTCCGCGAATGTATCGACGACAGCTTCGCCGAACTGATGAAAGCGACGCCGAAAGCCGAAAAGGCAAAAGCCGCTGCGGCAAAACCGAAAGGAGCGCCCAAAGCGGCGCGGAAGTCCAAGACTGTTTCCAAACCGGGCGGCAAGCCAAAGGCAAAGCCGAAACCGGCGGTGAAGGGAAGGAAGAACCCCGCCTCTTCGTCATCCCGGACTTGATCCGGCATCCATGACGCCGGAGCTGTTATGGGTCCTGGATCAAGCCTGTCCTGAGCCTGTCGAAGGGTCCGGGAAGACGGCAGTGGGGAAGGCCGATGTCAAAATAGTTGCCAAAGGCAACGCAACCCGCAAGACTCGGAAAAACAGACCATGCTCTCGCAGGATTACCGAATGATATTTGCCCCGACGCTCAGCGCCGACGCCGAGCTTGCCAAGGCGACCGACTATGCGGCGTGGGCGAAAGCCGCGCGCGAGCACGACCGGAAATCGGGAATGCAGGCGTGGCGCGATGCCGATGAAAGCAAGCATTTCGACTTTCGCGCGATCCGATCACGGCTCGAGAAATTGCGCAAATTATCGGCTGCGAACGACGTAAAGGGCCTGCTCTTCGTCCTCAACGAAGGCATCCACGGCAATGTCGACGGCATGGGGCACGAACGCCTTTATCAGAAGGCGCGTTTCGGCACGAAAAAGCTGATCGAGGCCTATGTCGCCGAAGTCGTGTCGGCGCTCGACGCGATCGCTGCCTCGCGCGCCATCCCGCGCGCCGAGAAGCGCGACTTCTTCCGCCGCGCCCAGCATTGCTACGGCCGTTCGGCGCTGCTGCTGTCGGGGTCGGGCAGCTACCTCTTCTTCCACGTCGGCGTCGTCCATGCGCTCTGGTCCGAAGGCGTGCTGCCGAACATCCTCGCCGGATCGAGCGGCGGGTCGATCGTCGCGGCGATGGTCTGCACGCGCAAGGATGCCGATGTCGGCGCTTTCCTCGCCAGCGACCGCCTCGCCAATCCCGACCGCGATCCCGAACAGCGGCGCCTCGCGTCCGAAGAGGTGCGCGCACGCCTCGCCGCGCTGATCCCCGACCTGACCTTTCAGGAGGCCTATGAGCTGAGCGGACGGCACCTCAACGTCTCGGTCGCGCCCGCGCAAAAGCATCAGAACGGCCGCCTGTTGAACGCGATCACCGCGCCCAATGTGCTGATCCGCGAGGCGGTGCTCGCATCCTGCGCGGTTCCCGGCGTCTTTCCGCCGGTCATGCTGATGGCGCGCGACGATAGCGGCGCGCGCATACCCTACCAGCCCGACCGGCGCTGGGTCGACGGGTCGGTGACGCACGACATTCCGACCAAGCGGCTCGAACGCCTGTACGGCGTCAACCACCATATCGTCAGCCAGGCGAACCCGCTCGCGCTGCCCTTCGCGACCGACACGCGCAAGCAGATGGCGCCGATCGAGGCGATCCAGCACGCGTCGATGGCGACCTTCAAGGCATGGCTCAACGCCAATATGGTGATTTTCCAGAAGCCGCTCGAAATGGTGCCGCCGCTCAACAGCCTCGCCAATCTCGCGCGCTCGGTGATCAATCAGGAATATACCGGCGATATCAACATCATCCGGCCCGCCAAATATTGGTCGCCGACCAAGATCTTGTCGGACCTTGCACAGGACGACATCGACGAGCTGATCGACACCGGCAAGCGCACCGCCTGGCCCAAGATCGAGATGGTGCGTACGCAGACCGCGATCAGCCGCGCGCTCGACGCAATCCTGGCAAAGATCGACAAGGGCGGCGACGACGGCCCCGGCCATCGCAGCGCGGCGCTCAAAAAGGCGGTGCGTTGACCGCCGCATCGGTCATCCTGCCCGCGGATTCGGCCGCGGCGGGCGCGAGACTGCACGTCACCCGCTGGCTACCCGCGGCGCCGCCCAAGGCCATCGTCCTCCTCGCGCACGGATATGCCGAACATGCCGGGCGCTACGGCCATGTCGCCGCGCGGCTCAACGAAGCGGGCTATGCCGTCTATGCCGTCGATCATTGGGGGCACGGCCGATCCGACGGAACGCCCGGTTTCGTCCCGCGCTTCTCGGCCTATCTCGACGGGATGCGCGAGCTTCTGACGCTCGTCGAGGTCAATCATCCCGGCACCCCGCGCCTGCTTTTCGGTCACAGCATGGGCGGATTGATCGCGACCTTGTTGCTGATCGAGCGGCAGGACGCCTTCGCCGCCGCCGCGCTCTCCGGCCCCGCCATCCTTCCCGCCGAGCCGCCGTCGCGCTTCACCGCCTGGATCAGCCGCTTCCTGTCGCGCGTCTTTCCGCGCCTCGGCGTGCTGGCGCTCGACGCGAACGGCGTCAGCCGCGACCCCGCCGTCGTCGCCGCCTACCGCGCCGACCCGCTCGTTTATACGGGCAAGATCGGCGCGCGCTTGGGTCAGGAGTTCATGGATGCGATGGCTGCGGCCCGGGCGGGCGCGCCGCGGATCGCGCTGCCGATCCTGCTCCAGCACGGCGCCGACGACCCGCTCACCGCGCCCGAAGGCTCGCGCTTCCTGTTCGACCATGTCGCGTCGGCGGACAAGAGGCTCAAACTCTACCCCGGCCTTTATCACGAGATTTTCAACGAGCCCGAACAGGCCGCGGTGCTCGGCGAACTGGTCGCATGGTTCGACGCGCATGTGCAATAGGCCCCTCCCCTTCAGGAGAGGGGTTTGGGGTGGGGTCGTGCGGGGTAGCGCAAGGCCGATTGGCCCACCCCGCTGCGACCGGCGGGCGACAGCCCGCAAGTCTCGCAACCCCTCCCCTGAAGGGGAGGGGATGAAAGGATCGCTATGAAACTCCTCCTCATCCTCATCGCCGCGCCGCTGATCGCGCTCGCCATCCTCTATTTCGCCTTCCCCGAACGGCTCGTTGCGCTGATGCGGTCGCTGGTGCGCCGCCGCGGGCGGCTCGTGCAGAAAAGCGTTACCGTCGACGGTCGCAACTGGCCCTATCTGGAGGGCGGCGACCCGTCGAAGCCCGCGCTGGTGATGGTTCACGGCTTCGGCGGCGACAAGGACAATTGGACCTTCTACGCCGCAGGGCTGACGCGCGACTATCGGCTGATCGCGCCCGACCTTCCCGGCTTTGGCGAAAATGACCGCGACCCGGCGCTGCCCTATGACATCGAAAGCCAGGCGGCGCGGCTCAAGGGCTTTCTCGATGCGCTCGGGCTCGACCGCCCGCACCTTGGCGGCAACAGCATGGGCGGCTGGATCGCGCTGCGTTTCGCGCTCGACTATCCCGGCCGTTTGCGCACCTTGACGCTGCTCAACAATGCCGGCGTGACGGGCGCGAACGAAAGCGAGTTGCAGAAGCTTTCTGCCGACCGGGACTTTAACCCGCTGGTCATCGCGAATCTGGAGGATGCCGACCGGCTTGTCGCATTTGTCGTGCACAAGCCCGTCTATGTCCCGTCGCGCCTCAAGCCGGTCGTCTATGGCGACGCGCTCAAATATCGCGACCTGCTCGACCGGATATTCTGGGTGATCGCCGGCGAGATGGAGGCAAAGCCGCTCGACGACCGGCTCGGCGAGGTGAAGGTGCCGACGCTGATCATCTGGGGCCGCCACGACAAGCTCATCGACGTCAGCTGCGTCGCGACGCTCGAAAACGGCATCGCGAACAGCCGCAGCCATGTCTTCGACCATGTCGCGCACGTCCCGATGATCGAGGCCCCGAAAGCGACCGCCGAGGTCCAGCGCGCGTTCCTGGCGGAGCATTCTTAGCGGGACGCCGTTCATCGTTAAATCGTCATCCCGGCGAAGGCCGGGATCTCGCCCTTGCGTAGAGCTGCACCGGCGAGATCCCGGCCTTCGCCGGGATGACGAGTGAGTGGCGCTTGCCAACCCCCCAATCCCGCGCCACTCTCCCCTCAAAACAGGGAGAGGGACATGCGCCTCAACGTGGGCCTGCTCGGCGGGGGAAGCTGGGGAACGACCGTCGCGGCGCTGGTGTCGCGCAACGCGCCGATCACGCTGTGGGCGCGCGACGCCGAAACGGTCGATGCGATCAACCGCGACCATGAAAACCGCAAATATCTCTCGGGCATCAAATTGCCCCCTGCGCTCCGTGCCACCGGCGACATTGGTCAGGCGGTGGCGGGGGCCGACGTGCTCGTCATGGGCGTGCCCTCGCACAGTTTTCGCGGCGTTCTGGAGGAAGCGCGCGCGCATCTGCGCCCGTGGGTTCCGGTGATCAGCCTGACCAAGGGGCTCGAACTCGCGTCGGGCAAACGCATGACCGAACTGATCGAAGAGGTGCTGCCCGGTCACCCCGTCGGCGTTCTCACCGGCCCCAATCTGGCGCGCGAGATCATGAGCGGGCAGGCGGCGGCGAGCGTGCTGTCGATGGAGGACGAAATCGTCGTCCGCGCGCTCCAGCCCTTGTTCCACTCGGGGCTGTTCCGCGTTTACACCAACACCGACCTTCTGGGCTGTGAACTCGGCGGCGTGCTCAAGAATATCGTCGCGATCGCGGTGGGCATGGGCGACGGGCTGGGGGCAGGGGACAATACACGCGCCGCGCTCATCACGCGCGGCCTGTCCGAAATCACGCGGCTCGGCGTGGCGATGGGCGGGCGGCCGGAAACTTTTGCCGGGCTCACCGGCATGGGCGATCTGATCGCGACCTGCACCAGCCCCTTGTCGCGCAACCGCCATGTCGGCGTCGAACTCGGCAAGGGGCGGCACATCGACGCGATCATCGCCGACATGCACATGGTGGCAGAGGGCGTCAAAAGCGCCCCGACGGTGATGGCGCTCGCCGACCGCTACGGCCTCGACATGCCGATCGCGCGCGACGTGTTCGACGTGACGCAGGGAAAACGCAGCGCGCTCGACGTGTTTCGCGGCCTCCTGCGCTCGTCGGTCGGCGACGAAGCGCACCCCGGATAGGCGCGTCGGCACGCGATTCCACCGCGAGCCGTGAAAAATCGGCGGTGGGACGGGAATAAATCGGCCGCCTCCTTCGTTGCTCTCCTGACCACAGGGTCCACAAGGAGAATGACGATGAAAACATGGACGACTTTGGCCGCAATCCTGGCTGTTCCCGCGGGCGTCGCCGCCGCGGCGGTCCCCTATCATGCGATGCCGGCTGGCTTCGAGCGCCCCGAAATCCGCTCGGCCCCCATCGCCGGGATCAAAAACCAATATTGGTTCAACTATCAGGCCGACATCCTCGAAGCCGAAAAGGAACTGGTGAGCGACCTGCGCCGCGCGACCGACCGCGAGGACCGCTGGGACGCGTGGGATGAATGGGCGAACGAGATCGTCGACGCCGACAAGGACTATGTGAAGGAAATGCGCAAGAAAGGCTATCGCGCCGGCCGCGTCACGGTCGGCTGATCGCCGCACCCATCCCCGGCCTCGCCGGGGTCACGGGAGGGCGGGCGCAGCGATGCGCCCGCCCTTTTTCGTGGGTGTTCGCGCCGCCGCGAAGGCAGACGGAGCGCGTTCAACCGATTGCCGCGAACCCACCATCGTCATTCCGGACTTGATCCGGGATCCATGACAATGGCGCGGCTATGGATCCCGGATCAAGTCCGGGATGACGAAAGGCGGGAAACGACCGATTGCGGACGTTCGATCCTCCCTGTGGCCCAGGCATGGGGAGGTGGCAGCCCGAAGGGCTGACGGAGGGGCTTATGGCGCTGGCGTCGCGGCCCCTCCACCCCTCGCTTCGCGAGCGGTCCCCCTCCCCATGGCTGCGCCACAGGGAGGATTGAGCGGTAACTCCCCACCCCTTCTGGAAGTTCGCGCTAATCCCTTGGCAGCAAATTGACGCAGAGCCCCTCAACCCCCGCGCTTCCACCCTGCATCACGCGCCGCACGTTCGCCTTCGGCGTCCAGCGGTTCCCCCGCCATCATCGCGGCGGCTGCGGCAGCGAGCGACGCCGACGACGCCTGGCGATAGTCGCTCGCCTGCGATCCGCGCAGCGTCTGTTCGAGTGTCCAGCCTTCGCCCTCGCGGCACGCGATGCCGTCGACCGCCGCGCTTTCGAAGCTGCGGCAATAGCGCCCGTCCTGCGCGCGGAAGCTGAGGCCGATCCGTGTTGCCGCGTCTGCCGGCTGGTTCGACGCGAGCTGCGTGTCGAGCGCGTTGGCAAGCGGCCCCGATGCGACGAGCGCGCCGCTTTCGACCGCAACCGGGCTTGCCGGACCCCACGGCTGCATGCCGACGGTCAGCCCAAGCACCAGCGCGGCGGCCATCGCGCCCCACTGCATCGCGCCCCATTGCCCGCCAAAGCGCGATTGCCGTGCCGCGCGGCGCTCGGCGAGGCTCGTGTCGACCGCCGCTTCGGCGCGAAGCAGCTGCGTCAACCGGTCGGGCAGCGGCTCGTCGAGCACCGGCGCGAAATGCGACCGCAGCCGGTCCTTCAATTCTCGCTGGCGCCTTATCTCCGCCGCGAGCGCCGCGTCGTTCGCTGCCTCGCGTTCGATGCGGCGCGCGGTCAGATCGTCGAGTTCGCCATCGACAAAGGCGGCGATGGTCGCAGGATCGTGGGTCATGCCGCTTCTCCCAGTATATGCATCAATGCCTCGCGCCCGCGCGCGAGACGCGAGGTGACGGTACCGATCGGCACGTCGAGGATTTCGGCGGCTTCGCGATAGGCATAGCCTTCGACGAGGACGAGCATCACCACCTCGCGCTGCTCGTCGGGCAGGCGCGCCATCGCGCTGTCGACGTCACCCGCGAGCGCACCCGCCTCGACCTCGGCGGCGCCGTCGCCCGCGACCTGCGTCACGGCATCGTCGATCGGGTCGTGCTGCCCGCGGCGTCCTGCCGCGCGGCGGTCGTCGATCCAGAGGTTTCGGGTGATGCGGTACATCCAGCTATCCAGTCTCGTTCCTTGTTGCCACTGTTCGCGCGATTTCAGCGCGCGTTCGATCGCCGCTTGGCAGAGGTCGTCGGCATCGCTGGCATCGCGCGTCAGCCCGCGCGCAAAGCGGCGGAGGCGCGGCAGCAATTCGACCAGTTCCTCTTCAAAGCGCATGATCGCCTTTTCGATTGTTTGTGGATGAAACGTCGCCCTTCTATCGTTTCTTCCGCATCATGCTAAATTTTTTGCGCGCGCGCCGTTCAGCGCGGTGCAACGGACGGACGGTTAAGGACGGTCGATGGCCAGTTGGAAAAGCCTTGTCGCACTCGCTGCGCTCGCCATGACGGCGGCGGGCTTCGGCGCGTCGGCGCAGATCGGCCTGCCAAGCGTCCAGATCCCCGACGCCGCGCGCAACCTGCCGCCGCTGCCCGATGTGGTGGGCGAGCCGTTGATCGCGGTGGGCGAGCGGCTCGACCGGCTGCGGCTCGACCGGATCACGACGTTGCTGCGCGCCCACCCCGACCGGGTCGAGCTCGACCGCAACGACCAGCCGGCGGTACGCGGCGTCCTGGTCGCGACCGGGGTCGACGCCGCAATGGCGGCGCGCGTGGCGGCCGAAGGCTTTGCCATGATCGACCGCGAGCGCGTCGATGGTCTCGACATGGAAATCCTCCGCTTTCGCGTCCCCGATGGCCAAAGCCTCGCGCGCGCGCAGAAACGGCTGCAAAAGCTGCTTCCGGGCGCCGCGGTCGACGCCGACCATCTCTATTTCACCAGCGGCCCCGGCGGCGCGCTCCCCGCAACGGCGCTTGCCAGCGGAACGGCGGGCTCCGGCGCGCTCGGGCTGATCGACGGCGGCGTTGCCGCGCATCCCTCGGTTGCGGGGCGTGTCGAGCAGCGCGGCTTCGCAAATGGCGCGCCGAGCGCCAGCCGCCACGGCACCGCCGTCGCCTCGCTCCTCGTCGGCAGCGGCAGCGTGCGCGGCGCGGCTTCGGGCGGGCGGTTGCTTGCCGCCGACGTCTATGGCCGCGACCCCGCGGGCGGCAACGCCACCGCGATCGCGCGCGCGCTCGGCTGGCTCGCCGAAAACAAGGTCCCGGTGACGACGATCAGCCTCGTCGGCCCCGACAACCGGCTGCTCGGCGTCGCGGTATCGCGCGCGCAGGGGCGCGGGATGCTGATCGTCGCGGCGGTTGGCAACGACGGTCCCGCCGCGCCGCCCGCCTATCCCGCCGCCTACAAGGGTGTGCTCGCGGTGACCGGAGTCGATGCCAAGGGCAGGGTGCTGCCCGAGGCGGGGCGCGGCGCGCATGTCGCTTTCGCCGCGCCCGGCGACGGCGTGCTTGCGGCGACCGCTGCCGACGCGACCGACCGCCTGCGCGGAACGTCGTTCGCCGCGCCGCTCGTCGCGGGGCGTCTCGCACGCCATTATCGCAGCCCCTCGATCCCCGCGATCGAGCCCGCGGTGCGCGCCCTGATGGCCGAGGCGCGCGATCTCGGCAAAAAGGGACGCGACAAAATCTACGGCCACGGGCTGATTTGCGCCGATTGCGCCGGGCGCTGACAACCCGCCCGTCTTTTTCGCCGTCATTGCGAGGAGCGTAGCGACGACGCAATCTCCAGCGATCGTTGGTGCACCCGCGAGAGCTGGAAATTGCTTCCCCCGGCTGCCGCCGGGCTCGCAATGACGCCTTACCAATTCGACCGGAAAAAATTTTCATCGCCCGGGAAGAAAGCCCGGAGCGCCATCGTTCTCCTCCCAGGCCCACCCCTCCGGGCTGAAAAGTAAGGAGACGAAAAATGGCTAACCGTAATCTCATTCCCGCCGCCGCGCTGATGGCGTCGGCGCTCGCATTTGCAATGCCCGCTTCGGCGCAGCTGCTTGGTGGCAGCGGCGGCCTCGGCGGCAATCTCGGCAGCACTATCGGCGGCACGCTCGGCAATCCGACCGGGCCGATCGGCGGCACCATCGGGACCGCGGGTGACGTCACCGGCTCGGGTCGCGGCGATGCCAAGGTCGACCGTCGCTCGGGCCGTGTCCAGGGCAGCGGCGGCGCCGATGCGCGCGGCAGCGGTTCGGCCGATGCGTCGGGCGACCTGCTCGGCAGCACGCTCGGCGGCAGTGCTTCGGGCTCGGGCAATGCCTCGGGTCAGGGCAGCCTCGACGCCCAGCTCATCGGCACCGATCAGGTCGGGCAGACGGCGCGCGGCGCGGTCGGCACCGCCAAAGGCGCGGCAGCCACGGCGACCGGAACGGCGCGCGGCGCCGCGGGTCAGGCCGTCGGAACCGCCAGCGGCGCGGCCTCGAACGTGTCGGGCAGCGCGAACGGCGCCGCCTCGGGCGCGGGCGCCTTTCAGGGCAGCCTCGGCCAGCTCGCCGCCCAGGGTAGCGGCGCGGCCAGCGGCGAAGGCATGTTCGCCATCGCCCCCGGAATGCCCGTCACCGATCCGCGCGGCAAGGTGATCGGCCATGTCCATTCGCTCCGCCAGACCGGCCGCGGTGTCGTCGAGGCGGTGACCGTCGAGGTCGGCGACCGCGTCGCGACGCTTCCTGCGGCAAGTTTCGCGGGATCGGGCGACGTCCTCGTCAGCGGCATGACCAAGGGTCAGCTGAAGGACGCCGCCAAGGAACAGGAAAATGCCGACTAACCCGAAGAAAGGGGCACCGGCGCCCGCGACCCTTCGATAGCGCCGGTTGATACTGGGCGGGCCCGCTGCGGCCCGCCCATTTTTTCTGGACGAGAGTCCGATCGACGCGCGAAAACCATCCGAAACGCGCCGCCACACCGATGGAAATGCAAAAAATAATGCTTGTGGGTCACGGCTTTACCGGCCCATCCCATGCCGACCGGTCTTCCCCGCGCAACTATCGCCTGTCCCGCGAGTATTCATGTGCCAGATGGGGACACGCGGCCGCGTGGGCCTGTCTGCGCAGTTTGAAGGAGTAGGCTATGGGTGCCGTTTCGAATAATCAAAGACTGACACTGCTGCTCGCGATGCTCGCGGTGCCGCTGACGGGCAGCATTGCCGCGCGGGCGCAGGATGCGTCCGAGGATGACGTGATGGCCACGGTCTATGCCGCGCGCGTCCCGGCGCTTGCCGGCCTCGCCGAAGGACCGAAGATCGACGGCATCATTTCGGCGCGTCAGGGCAACCGGATGCAGGTCACGACGACCGACGGCACCAGCACGACGATTGCGATCAGCGAAGAAACCAAGATCAAGGCCAAGGGCGGCTTCCTGGGCCTGAACAGCAGCAAGGTGGCGGCCAATTCGCTGCTCAACGGCCTGCCGGTTGCCGTCGAAACGCGCCAGTGGGAAGGCGGCCTCGTCGCGAGCGAAGTCGATCTGAAGAGCAAGGATCTTCGCACCGCGTCGATGATCCATGTCGGCACCGACCAGCGCTTTGCCGAACAGACCGCGGCAACCGACGCGCTGCGCGCCCGCGTCGGCGACATCGACCAGTATAATGTCAAGAGCACCACCGACGTCCATTTCGATGTCGGCAAGGCCGTGCTGTCGGAACAGGCAAAGGCCGATCTGTGCGCAACCGCCTCTGCCGCCGCCGCGACGGATAACGCGCTGCTGCTGGTCGTCGGCTACACCGATTCGACGGGCAGCCAGGAATTCAACCAGGTGCTCAGCGAAAAGCGCGCCGGCCGCGTGGTCAACCATCTGCAGCAGGCCTGCGGCTGGAAACCCTATCGCATGCTGACGCCGACCGGCATGGCCGAAGCCGATCCGGCGGCGAGCAACGACACGCCCGAAGGCAAGGCGCAGAACCGCCGCGTCGCTGTCAACATCCTCGTCAGCAAGAGCGTCGACGGCCTCTAACTGCGGAAGGGCGTTGCCCGACCGAAACCGACATGGCGGGGAGCGCAAATCCGGGCGCTTCCCGCCATTGTCATTTCTGCGCTGGCTGGGCCTCAGCCAGCAGCGCCGTCGCCTCGTCGCCCTGCCAGTCGAGTGCGCCGACGACGCGCCACACTTCCTTGCCCGCCGCGTCATAAAGCACCGTCGTCGGCAGCGCGGCGTTATAGGCGTCGAGCAGACCATTCTCGGGATCGAGATAGGGTTGCAGCGACTTGAGCCCCGCCTTCTGGAACCAGGGATCGACCACCTCGGCGCCTTGCAGATCCTGCGCGACCGCGATTACGGCCAAATCCTTGCGCGCGGCGGCCAGCGCGTCGAGCGTAGGCATTTCGGCGACGCACGGCGCACACCATGTCGCCCACAGATTGACAAGCAGCGGGCGTCCGCGAAACTGCGCCAGCGTCACCGGCGCATCGTCGGGGCCGCGAAACGAGGCCGCTGGGGCGGGCTCGCCGCGATGCGTGCGGTCGACCTGATGCTCAAAGGAGCCGATCGCTTTATCGTGCGACAGATTTGCTTGCGCGCCAGCCGCTTGCCCGTCGGCCTGCTTTTCCCTATCGCAGCCCGCGATCGATCCGGCCATCAGCAGGGCCAGGACGACAAGACAAGGGCGCGGGACGCGGTGGATGACCAATTCTCCGGACAGTAACAGCATGTGGGGCGGCCGCTTCGGTGGCGGACCCGCTGCAATCATGCAAGAGATTAACGCCTCGATTCCCGTCGACAAGCGGTTGTGGGAAGAGGATATCGCCGCCAGCCGCGCCCACGCTGCGATGCTCGGCGCCTGCGGGATCATCGGTGCCGAGGATGCCGTCCAGATCGACCGCGGCCTCGCGCAGATTGCCGACGAATTTGCGAAGGACGGCGTTCCCGTCGATCTCGCGCTCGAAGACATCCACATGACCGTCGAATCGCGACTCAAGGAACTGGTCGGCGAACCGGCCGGCCGGCTCCACACAGCGCGCTCGCGCAACGATCAGGTCGCGACCGATTTCCGTTTGTGGACGCGCACCGCGTGCGACCGCATCGATGCGGGGCTCAAGGCGCTTCAGGCGGCGCTGCTCGCGCGCGCCGAAGAGCATGCGGACAGCATCATGCCCGGCTTCACGCACCTTCAGGTCGCGCAGCCCGTGACGCTCGGCCATCACCTGCTCGCCTATGTCGAAATGGCGCGCCGCGACCGCGGCCGTTTTGCCGATGCGCGCCGCCGTCTCAACGAATCGCCGCTCGGCGCCGCCGCGCTCGCGGGGACCGGCTTTGCGATCGACCGCAACGCGACCGCCGCCGCGCTCGGCTTCGACCGCCCGATGGCGAACAGCATCGACGCCGTGTCCGACCGCGACTTCGCGCTCGAATTTTGCGCCGCCGCGTCGATCGCCGCGATCCACCTGTCGCGCCTTGCCGAGGAAATCGTCATCTGGGCAAGCCAGCCCTTCGGTTTCGTCAGCCTACCTGACGCCTGGTCGACCGGCAGCTCGATCATGCCGCAAAAGCGCAACCCCGACGCCGCCGAACTGGTGCGCGGGCGTGCGGGACTGCTCCTCGGCGCATTCCAGCGGTTGGCGGTGATCGTGAAGGGGCTACCGCTCACCTATTCGAAGGATTTGCAGGACGACAAGGAGACGCTGTTCGGCGCCTTCGATGCGCTCGCGCTGTCGCTCGCTGCGATGACGGGCATGGTCGAAACCCTGGCTTTCCGTACCGACCGGATGCGCGCGCTCGCCGCGTCGGGTTATTCGACCGCAACCGATCTTGCCGACTGGCTGGTGCGTGAAGCCGGCGTGCCGTTCCGCGAGGCGCATCATGTCGTCGGCGCCTGCGTCAAGCGCGCCGAAGAGCTGGGCGTCGAGCTGTCGGCGCTGCCCGCATCCGACGCCGCGGCAATCCATGCGGCGGTGACCCCCGACGCGCTCGCCGCGCTGACGGTCGAGGCGTCGGTCGCGAGCCGCACAAGCTATGGCGGCACCGCGCCCGAGCGGGTAAGGGACGCGATCGCCGCGGCGCGCGCCGCGCTGGAAGGACAGGATTGATGGCGAACCACCGCTCCATCATCACGATATTTGCCGCCGCCGCATTGCTCGGCGCATGCGGCGCAAAGGAAGATCTGAAACCGCCGGCAGGTGAACCCGGCCCGGCAGTCCCCCTGGGCGCGACCCGCGCCCCGACGACGGAGGAGCTCACGACGCCTGACGCGCAGGCCCGGCCCGCGCGCAGCGACGAACTTCTCAAACGCTCCGAACGCCGCGAACCCGACGAATTTGATCTGCCCCCTCCGGGCTGATCGCACCCAGCTTCAATCAGTCCGTTCGTGTCGAGCGTAGTCGAAACACCCATTGAAATCATGTGCCCGAAGGGCATCTCGACTTCGCTCCGCGCGAACGGTTCAGAATAACAGGATCTGACTGTGGACCATTTCCAATATCGTGACGGCATCCTTCACGTCGAAGACATCCCGTTGCCGCGCATTGCCGAAGAAGTCGGCACTCCCGTTTATGTCTATTCGCGCGCGACGCTCGAACGCCATGCCCAGACATTCCGCGACGGGCTCAAGGACGTTCCGAAGAAGCATCTTGCCTTCGCGATCAAGTGCAACCCCAACCTCGGCGTGCTGCGCGTGCTGGCGCGGCAGGGCTATGGCGCCGACGTCGTGTCGGGGGGCGAGCTCGAACGCGCGCTCGCCGCGGGCATGGCGGCCGAGGACATCGTCTTTTCGGGCGTCGGCAAGACGCGCGCCGAACTCGCGCTCGGCCTCGATCGCGGCATCGGCCAGTTCAATATCGAGCATGAACCCGAAGGCATCGCGCTTGCGGAAATCGCCGTCCAGAAAGAGATGACCGCGCGCGCCGTGCTTCGCGTCAACCCCGACGTCGATGCGGGCACCCACGCCAAGATTTCGACGGGCAAGGCCGACAACAAGTTCGGCGTCGGGATCGACGTCGCGCCTGAAATCTTCGGTCGCCTCGCGGGGCTTCCGGGGTTGCAGCTTCGCGGCGTGGCGCTCCATATCGGCAGCCAGCTCACCAGCCTCGCCCCGCTCGAGGCAGCGTTCGAGCGCGTCGGGCGCCTCGTCGCCGACCTGCGCGCCGCTGGACACAGCATCACCCATGTCGATCTCGGCGGCGGCCTCGGCGTTCGGTACCGCGAAGGGGACAATCCCCCGACTCCCGCCGAATATGGCGCGATGGTCGCGCGCGTGACAAAGGATTGGGACGTCACGCTGATGTTCGAACCCGGCCGCGTCATCGCGGGCAATACCGGCGTTCTTTTGACCGAGGTGCTGTGGGTCAAGCCCGGTGCGACCAACCCCTTCGTCGTCGTCGACGCCGCAATGAACGATCTCACCCGTCCCGCGCTTTATGACGCGCACCATGATTTCGACGCCGTCAAGCGCAGCGGTGACACGATGACCGCGTCGATTGTCGGCCCGGTGTGCGAAACGGGCGACACCTTTGCCCGCGACCGCGAGATCGACACGGTCGCCCCCGGCGACCTTGCGGTGTTTCGGACCGCCGGCGCCTATGGCGCAACGATGGCGTCGACCTACAACAGCCGCAGCCTCGTCCCCGAAGTACTCGTCGACGGCGACCGCTACGCCATCGTCGCCGACCGCATCGCGGCGAAAACCATCATGGCGGCCGAGCGCGTGCCCGACTGGCTCGATTGATACAGCGCGGTTGCGTGAATAGGCGGCGACGCTATCTTTTCTTCGTCATGCCGGATTAAGTCCGGCATGACGACAAAAAGGGCAAATTCATGCACCAACTCCCCATCTTCCTGATCCTGACCGGCCGAACCGTCGTGCTGGTCGGGGAGGGGGAAGCGGCGGATGCCAAGGCGCGGCTGATCGAGCGGGCGGGCGGGCGCGTCGTGTCCGCGTGGGAACAAGGCGCAACCATCGCCTTTGTCGCGCTCGACGACGAAACCGAAGCGCGCGCCGCCGCCGAGCGGCTGCGCGCCCACGGCCTGCTTGTCAATGTCGTCGACCGGCCCGCGCTGTGCGATTTCACCACGCCCGCGATCGTCGACCGTGCTCCCGTGACCATCGCGGTCGGCACCGGCGGCGCCTCGGCGGGGCTTGCGAAGGCGGTGCGCCAGCGGATCGAGGCGCTGCTCCCTTCGCGGCTCGGCGCGCTGGCCCAGGCGCTCCACGCCGCGCGCGCCGCGA
>Ga0098074_1000100_pt1 | contig 84042 bp, 82 predicted proteins | sample 32_taG_FD_75064 | JGI IMG/M metagenome (GOLD analysis project Ga0098074, IMG submission 75064) | Marine viral communities from the Gulf of Mexico - 32_GoM_OMZ_CsCl metaG | ecosystem: Environmental > Aquatic > Marine > Oceanic | place: Atlantic Ocean: Gulf of Mexico | collected 2015-07-12 | reverse complement strand
GGCATCATCCTCGCCGAATTCAACCCCGACGGCGTGTTCGATGCGGTCGAAAAACATGGCGTGACGCGCTTTTTCATGGTGCCCGCGGCGCTCCACATGCTGCTGATGCACCCGCGCTGCGCGAGCGTCGATTACAGCCGACTCAAATATATCCTCTATGGCGCCGCACCAATCCCGCTCGAACTGCTGCGCCAGTGCATCAAGATGTTCGGGGCGCAGTTCATCCAGGCCTATGGGATGACCGAGACGACGGGAACGATCTGCATGCTCCCGCCCGAGGACCACGACCCCGAAGGCAATGCGCGGATGCGTTCGGCGGGAAAGCCGCTCCCCGGCGTCGAAATCCGCATCCTCGGTCCGGATGGACGGCATTGTGCGGTGGGCGAGGTCGGCGAAGTCGTCACCCGCTCGTCGAACAATATGATCGGTTACTGGAACCTCCCCGACGCGACAGCGCGAACGATGGAGGACGGCTGGATACGCACCGGCGACGCGGGCTATCTCGACGCCGACGGCTATCTCTTCATCCACGACCGGATGAAGGACATGATCATCACCGGCGGCGAAAATGTCTATCCGGCCGAGGTCGAGAGCGCGATCTTCGGCCATCCCGCGGTGCAGGAGGTCGCAGTGTTCGGCGTCCCCGACGAAAAATGGGGCGAGGCCGTCAAGGCCGCGGTCGTGGCCAAGCCGGGCGAGACGATCGACGAGGCCGCAATCATCGCCTGGGCACGCGAACGCATCGCCCCCTTCAAATGCCCGCGCAGCGTCGATGTGATTGCGGCGTTGCCGCGGAATGCGAGCGGCAAGATCCTGCGCAAGGACCTGCGCGCACCCTATTGGGAAGGGCACGAACGGATGGTGAATTGATCGGGGGCGAACGACTGGTTGCAGCAGGAAAGCGCTTTTGACAGGGAGTTGGGGCGGGTTTCGGCCGAAAAGTGACATTCACAGTATCGTCACCCCGGACTTGATCCGGGGTCCCGCTCAGCAGCGCCATCGAACCGGGACCCCGGGTCAAGCCCGGGGTGACGAGGGTGTTATTGAATGTCCGCTCCCCACCCCCAAGCCGCCATTCGTCATTTGAAGCCGCCTTGGCGCATTGACGCCCTCATCGCCATCACCAGCCCCCGCATTGCCCATCTTGCGCTGGCGCCACACCCCCTTACAAGCGGCGCAAAGCGATAAGGGGAGCCCCAGATGACCGATAGCCTGCTGCGCCGCAAATCCGTGCTTCCGGAAACGCAGGAGGGGAGCGGACTCGCGCGCACGCTTGGCTGGCCGCATCTGATCGCGCTCGGCGTGGGGGCGATCGTCGGCACCGGGATCTTGACGCTGATCGGGGTCGGCGCCGACAAGGCGGGGCCGGCGGTGATCCTGTCCTTTGCCGTCGCAGGGTTGATCTGCGCCTGCGCCGCGCTCGCCTATGCCGAAATGGCGACGATGATTCCCGCGTCGGGCAGCGCCTATACCTATAGCTATGTCGTGATCGGGGAGATCGTCGCCTGGGTCGTCGGGTGGAGCCTGATCCTCGAATATTCGCTGGTGGTGAGCGCGGTCGCGGTCGGATGGTCGGGCTATGCCGCGCCGCTGCTGCAAAGCTGGGCGGGGGTGCCCATGGCGTTGATGCAGGGGCCGGAACTGGGCGGTATCGTCAACCTGCCGGCGATCGGGATTATCGCGGTCGTTGCGGCCATGCTGCTGTACGGCACGCGCGAAAGCGCGACCGTCAACGCGATCCTCGTCGTCGTGAAAGTCGTCGCGCTCGCCGTGTTCGTAGCGGTGGCGCTGCCCGCGTTCGATGCGGCGAACCTCGAACCGTTCAGCCCCTATGGCTTTGCCAAACATATGGGCCCTGACGGGGTCGAGCGCGGGGTGATGGCGGCGGCGGCGATCATATTTTTCGCCTTTTACGGCTTCGACGCCATCGCGACGGCGGCCGAAGAGACGAAGAATCCCGACCGCGACCTCAAGATCGGGATTGTCGGATCGATGCTCGCCTGTGTCGTCATCTATATCCTCGTCGCGGTCGCGGCGGTGGGTGCGGTCGTCTATAGCCGGTTCGCGAACAGCCCCGAACCGCTCGCGCTGATCCTCCGCCAGCTCGGCCAGCCGCTCGCGGCGCAATATCTGGCGGTGTCGGCGGTCATTGCGCTGCCGACCGTGATTTTGGCCTTTTTCTATGGCCAGAGCCGCATCTTCTTCACCATGGCGCGCGACGGGCTGCTCCCGCAGAGCCTTGCGCGCGTGTCGGCGCGCGGGACGCCGGTGCGGATCACCATCTTTACCGCGATCGTCGTTGCGATCCTCGCCGGTTTTATTCCGCTCGGCGAACTTGCCGCGCTCGCCAATGCAGGCACGCTCGCGGCCTTTACTGCAGTGTCAATCTGCATGCTCATCCTGCGCCGCCGCGCGCCCGATGCGCCGCGCACCTTCCGCACGCCGCTGCCGTGGGTCGTCGGCGGCATCGCGGTGCTCGGCTGTATCTATCTGTTCGTCAGCCTGCCGGTGAAGACGCAGATATGGTTCGCCGTCTGGAACGTCGCGGGGATCGGTGTCTATTTCCTCTATGCCCGCCGGAACGCCGTCGCCCTATGAGGGGTGCAAGGCCACGAATCGTCCGAGTTTAGGGTTAATTTCATCGTAAGGATATTCGGCTAGCTGTCGGTGTCGCAGCGAAACGCCCGATGTGCGTGCTGCACATGGGACCGAAATTATGGGGACTGGCCGCGCCAGAGACACGGTTCGTCATGACCCGGGGTCTCTTAATCAGCTTCGTAAACCGTTTTCGCGGACGGGCGAGGGCAATCTCGCCGCGAGGCAGCGCGCTCGTCAGCGGCCGCCGGTTGTGAAGCGAGAGTCCGTGAGCCATTCTGCGCAAAAGAAGGACGACGCCCGGCGCATCTATCTGTCGGTACGTGCCAAATTCATGCTTGCGCTGGGCATTGCGATCGCGTGGACAAGTTTCAGCGTCGTGCTCTCGCAGCGCTGGATGGCCGAACTCGCCGCGGTGACGAGCTGGACTTTCGCGCTGATTGCCATCGGCTTCATCGCCTATGTGCCGGGTTTCATGAATGCCTTTCTGATCGCGACCCTTGCGCTCGACCGGCGTCCGCCGGTGGAAAAACTGCCGCGAAAACTGCCGGGCGTGACCATTCTTGTCGCCGCTTATAACGAAGCGGCGGCGATCCGCGATACGCTGACCAGCCTGTCGCGGCAGGATTATCGTGGTCCGCTCGAGGTGCTGGTGCTCAACGACGGATCGACCGACGATACGGCTGCCATCGTGCGCGAGCTGCTCAAAACGCTCGCCATCCCCAAAAAGGCGAAGTTCGAGCTGCTCGACTTCCCGGTCAACCGCGGAAAATCGGCGGCGCTAAACGACGGGCTACGCGCCTCGTCGCACGGCCTTGTCATCACGATCGACGGCGACTGCTGGGTCAAGCGAAACGGTGTGACCCGGATCGTCGGGCGCTATCTTTCGGACCCCGATGATACTGCGGCAATCGCCGGTGCCGTGATGGTCCGCAATTCGCGGGCGAACCTGCTCACCCGCGCGCAGGAATGGGACTATTTCCACGGCATTGCCGCGGTGAAGCGCATGCAGGGCATGTATCATGGCACGCTCGTCGCGCAGGGGGCCTTTTCGCTCTATCGCCGCGACGCGCTCGATGAAGTCGGGGGCTGGCCCGAGTGCGTCGGCGAGGACATCGTCGTATCGTGGGCATTGCTCGCTCGCGGCTATCGCATCGGCTATGCCGACAGCGCGCTGGCCTTTACCAACGTCCCCGAAGGGTTCCGGCAGTTTGCGTTGCAACGCAAGCGCTGGTCGCGCGGATTGATGGAAGCGTTCAAGGCGCATTGGGAATTGCTGTTCAAACGCCGGATGACGACGCTGTTCATCTGGTGGAACGTGACCTTCCTGCCGCTCGACCTTGTTTACAGCTTTGTCTTTATTCCGGGTCTGGTGCTCGCGGTTTTTGGCCATTTCTATATCGCCGGACCATTGACGCTGGCGGTGTTGCCGCTCGCGGCGCTGTGGAACGTCGTCATCTTTCGCATCCAGCGCAACGTGTACGAGAATGAGGATCTGAAAGTGCGGCACAACCCCGCCGGCTTCCTCTTTTACGCGCTCGTCTACAGCCTGATCATGCAGCCGGTTTGCGTGTGGGGCTATCTCGCCGAAATCATCGGGATGAAGAAAAAATGGGATACCAAGTGAAACCGCTGTTCGTCGTAGCGCTGTGGTTGGCGGCGTCCCCTGTCGCGGCGCAGGAAACCGACGCAGATGACGCAGGGTCCGGCAAGCATGCGGCGGGGATCGACTTCTTTGCTTCGACCGATGCCGATCAAACCGACGTCTTTCGCGCCGGGGTCAATTTCGACGTCGAGCACCAGGACCAGCGGAATTATCTGGGCCTGCGCTACGAAAAGGCATGGTATCGCCCGTTGGGACAGGCGACGGTCGACAAGGATCGGCTTTTCGTGCGCGCGGCGGATTCCAGCGGTCCATGGAACTGGAGCGCGCAGGTTGGCACCGACGGCGACACCGTCATCGGCGCCGCAACGATTCACGACGATGCGCGCTTTCGAAAAGAGTTTTTCATCGAACGCGACATTGTCGAAACGCCGCGAGGGGTGAGCGACGGCATTTATTACACCTTCGTCGGCGGCGCGATCGACCTTCCCGCCGACGATCGGAACAATTTCACCCTGGTTGCCGGGGCGCAGGAGTTCACGGGCAAGAATGTCCGGCTGCATGCGCGCGCCAATTATGTGCATGTCGTAAAGCCGGAACTGGGCCTGAGTGCACAGCTGCGCGCCCGCTATTTCCACAGCACGCGTCCTCGCGAGTTCGATTATTATTCGCCGCGCTGGTATGTGCAGATATTGCCGGTCGCGCAGATGCGCCGGTACAGCGGCGGCTGGCGCTATATGATCGCGGGCGGTGTCGGGGCGCAGCGCGATGCGGTGTCCGACTGGCGCGCATCCTATTACGCGGGGGCCGAGGTGACGAGCCCCGAGGTCGGACGCGACTGGTATCTGAAGGCCAGTGCGCTTTACAACAATATCCCGCAGAACAGCGGCGCTTATGACTATGGGCAGTTCTCGATAGCGCTCACCCGCGCATTTTAGGCGGTTCGCGCGGCCGCAGCTGCGGTCATCGCTTGACTCTGCGGGCATTGCCGCTATGAGCGCCCGCGTGTTGTCGCGGGTTCGCCCACGGCAATTCCGTCCGAGACAGTTGGTGAAGGGGATTTGCCCTTCTTAATTTCCAGCCGAGACGGGGAACAGTCTTTTATCGGTCGCCCGCCTGGAACGTCCAGGTGACGCGGCTTGACCGACCCCTTCGGACATCGTTGCGCGAATGACAGACGGGGTTCGTCCCATGTCGGTTGTTCGCGTGTTTTAGTCGCCCGGCGGCGCGTGCCCTTGCGGCGCGGGCGTCCGGGCAGATGAGTGGAGTATAGGCATGGATCGTACGGAAAAGGCCGAAGCCGTATCCTCGCTGAACGCTACGCTGGCAAATGCCGCCTCGGTTGTGGTCGTCCGCAACCTTGGCATGACCGTCGCCCAGTCGACGGTGCTGCGCCAGCAAATGCGCGATGCAGGGGCCGACTTTCGCGTCACGAAGAACCGTCTTGCCAAAATCGCGCTCGACGGCACGACCTACACCGGCATCGGCGATCTGCTGACCGGTCCCACGGCCCTCGCCACCTCGACCGATCCGGTCGCGGCGGCAAAGATCGCCGTGGATTTTGCCAAGACCAACGACAAGCTTGAGATCGTTGGTGGCGGCATGGGCGACGTGGTGCTCGACGTGGATGGCGTGAAGGCGCTTGCTTCGCTTCCCTCGCTCGACGAGCTGCGTGCCAAGATCATTGGTCTGGTACAGGCTCCGGCTACCAAGGTTGCTCAGATTGCAGCAGCCCCGGCTGGGCAGTTGGCGCGGGTTTTTGGCGCATATGCCGCCAAAGAAGCAGCATAATTTCGATTTGAACTGAAACCTGTTGCCGGGTGCATCCCGGCTTTGATGGAGAATTAAAATGGCTGATCTTGCAAAGATCGTTGACGACCTGTCGGCGCTGACCGTTCTGGAAGCTGCCGAGCTTTCGAAGCTGCTCGAAGAAAAGTGGGGCGTTTCGGCTGCCGCTGCTGTTGCGGCTGCTCCGGCTGCTGGCGGCCCCGCCGCTCCGGCTGCTGAAGAGAAGGACGAATTCGACGTCATCCTGACGGGCGACGGTGGTCAGAAGATCAACGTCATCAAGGAAGTCCGCGCGATCACCGGCCTGGGTCTTGGCGAAGCCAAGGCGCTCGTCGAAGGCGCGCCGAAGCCGATCAAGGAAGGCGTGAACAAGGCCGAAGCCGAAGAGCTGAAGAAGAAGCTCGAAGCTGCCGGCGCGACCGTCGAACTGAAGTAATTCGGTTCGCGGCCGGCGGGTAACCGTCGGTACGCGTTTGCCAAAAGAAAAGGGCGGTGCCGCGAGGCGCCGCCCTTTTTCTATGGGCTTCGGGGAAGGTCAGCTTCGATACCAGCCAGGGCGCAGGCTGCCCGGATGACCCTTGGCCGGGGCTGGGCGATGGACTTCCTGTTCGGCGGCGGCCGGGACAGGGCGCTGCGAGATTTCCCAGGCACTGGCGGGAGTACGGCGAACCTCCTTCTGCGCGGCGAGCGTCTGTTCATATTGCAGGCGCTCGCGGCGATCGAGGAAGCGTGCGCGCTTGAGCCGCATCTTCAGTGTCGCGAACGGATTGTCGTGCGTCGGCCCGGCGAGCGCCATCGCTTCGTGGCGCCCCATGCTTCCGTGCGGAGCCGCCGCGAAGGCAGGCGCTGTCGCGAAGGCGGGCGCCTTCGCCATTTGCGGGGCGCGATCCATTGCGGGCGTTGGCGCTTGCTCAGGCGGTGTCTCGACGGGGGCATCGTTCTCGGCGGTCCGCTCGACCGATGCCGTTTTTCGGCGTCGCGCGAGGGCAAGGCCCGCACCGCCGACCAGCAGCAATGCTGCGGCGCCCGCGGCGATCTCCCACGGAAAATCATTGGCAGGCGTCGCCGCCGCGGTTGCGTCCGCCGCGGGCGCTGCGGCGGCCGGAAGGGGTGCCACCATCGCCGGATCGGCCGCGGCCGTCTCGCTTGCAGTCGCACTTGTCATCGCGGCTTCGGCGCGCTCCGGCGCGGGAGCGGCTGCGGGCGTGGGTTCGCTCGGCTGCGCGGGTCGTGCGGTTCGCGTCCGCGTGGCCGGAGCAGCGGTCGCGGCGCTTTCGCGCGCTGCGGGGGCGGGCTCGGCCGCCGGTTCGGGCTCGATGTCGAGCGGCACGCGGATCACCGGGGCAGGAGCGACGGGGGCGGTCGCCTGCGGCGTGACCGTCGGTGCCGTCGGTTCCGGGTCGGCAACCGGCGGGGGCGAGGTTGCGGGCGGGACGGTTACAGGCGACGTCATCGGCATTGTGGGCACAGTCGTCGGCGCTTCCTGCGCCAGCGCGGCGGGGGTGGACAGGGCCAGGAACGCGGCAATCGCGCTCGAGGCGGGGCGGGAGAGGGCGATTTTCTTCAACATAGTGAAGGACAAACGTGCGTCCGGGCGAAAGTGCTGCCCGTTTCGGGCGATTCCGCGACGAACCGTTGCCGACGAACGGCTGGCCGACCCACCGCCGATCCGCCACATTGCTGCTGGACCGCAGGTTTTCAGCCGATTTTCAGCCGAGCGGTTCGGGCTGCCTGCTACAAAGCGCGGTTGACGCCGCCGCCGAGATGGCCGCGCCGACCAGCGCCATGTCGTTGTCGAGCCGCGTATCGAGCGCCGGTCCTTTCAAGGCCGAAAGCTCGGCGATCAGCGGCATCGAAAGCGACAGGCGCAGCGTCCCCGCCATCGCGCCGCCGGGGAGTCGGTGTGTCTTGACCGGTTGGCCGATCCTGATCTCGCGCCCCAGCCACTGGCGCGCATTGCGGGCGATGAGGGCGTGCATTGCCTTGGCCGTGTCGAAATCGCACCGGGGCCAACGCGAGGCGAGGTCGATCGTGACGAGCGTGTCGGTCGCAAGGCATGCGGCCTTGCCCGCGCCCGGCACGCACGCGAGTTCGAGCCGCGTCATCATCTTGCCGACATGCGTGCCGAAGGCGGCAATGACATCTGTTAGACGTTCGGCAGGAAGCGCCGCAAAGCGTTCGATCTCGATCTGTGCCGCCTGGAGGCGCAGCAGAAGGCCGAAATTTCCGAGCGCCGGGAGGCAATCGGCGCCCGGCCAGTCGGCGGGCCATTCGGCGCGCGTCGCAAGGCGGCGGAAGCCTGCGGGGAGCGGTAGCGCCCGGTCGCGCACCGCCGCGGGCACGAGCGCAAAGCCGCTGAACGGCGGGCCGCCCGCAAATTTCGAGCCGGTCATCAGCACGACGCATCCCGCTTCGAGATAGCGGCGCACGACGTCGGGCGAGACGCGCAGCTGGCAGGCGTCGACGACGACGGTCATCGCTTCGCCATGCGCCGCAACCAGCCGTTCGACGTCGTCGATTGCCGGCAAAGTCAGCCCCGACTTCGATCCGTGGACGACATGGACGACCGCGCGCCGGCCATCGGCAGCGGCTTTATCGACCTGTTGCGACAGGTCGGCCGCAATATCGGGCGAACTGCGCGGTTGCCCGCTCGCGTCGCGGACCGCGACGTCGACCAAAACCGTCGCGGCGAAAGCCGGATCTATCGCCGATTGCGCGACAACGCGCGCACCCGTGGCGGTTTCGTCGGCGAAAAAACGGCCCGCCGCGCTGTGAATGCACCCGCTTCCGACCTCGTCGCGACCGAGGAGGATGGCGGTCAGCGGACGCCCGTCATGCGCGGCTGCCAGCCCAACATATTCCAGATCGGTGCCGGAGGCCGCGAATATGACTGCGGTATCGGCCAAGGGGCCGGCGAGGCCGAAATATTCGCCGAACTGGACGCGCAGAAGGGCGAGGCCTTCGGCATAGTCGGCGGCGGCCACCGGCCGACCGAAGCGACCGCTCCAGCGGCGGTCGAGCATGTCGAAGGCGTGCTGCGAAATGCTGCTGATCGTCGACGAGCCATAGGCCAGCGCGTCCGTCGGCAAAATGCTCGCAAAATATTGGTTACGCCCGTCGGTATCAGGCCGGATGCGCGCGTCACCGCCGCTGGCGAGCGCGGCCGCCAGCCGCGCCGTGCTGCGCCCACGACCATCACTGCCAAGGTCGAACGCACCGGAATTGAGCAGCATCGGGGAGGCATCCTGTCGGCTAGTGGGGCGTTGCAGGATTAGGATGCCAAGATGACAATGTTTTGGCGTTTTGGTTTCAATGCCGTCATCGAACGGTCATCGCTCTGCAACCCAATTGTGGTGAAGGCGTCGCATGAAAATGAGCAACCTGACCCCGACCCGCCTCCCGGCCTCGCTGCGCGACACGCGGCGCCTGCTATTCGTTGCCAAACATGCGCGATGGGAAGGCGGCCTGCATCCCGAGGATGGCAATCACGCCGTCTATCACCGCGAGACGCGGCAGATCCTAGAGGGTCTGGGGATGCCGCTGAGCGTCGCCGACAGCTATGCCGCGCTCTTCGACCAGCCCGACGCCGATTTCGTCTTCCCGCTGCTCAACCGCGGCGGGTTCTTCAACTCCGAAATGTTGCTGCCGCTGCTCTGCAACCGGCTCGGCCTTCCCTATGTGGGGGCATCGCCGATCGTGCGCGGGCTGTCGGACGACAAGCATCTCACCAAGCTGGAAGCGGCGGCGCGCGGCATTCCCACCGCGCCCTGGGCGCTGTTCCGCCGCGGCGCGCCGGTCGACGTGTCGCGATGCCCGCCCGCGGCGCGCTGGGTTATCAAGCCGAACAACAGTTCGGCATCCTGGGGTATTCGCGACGCCCATGACCGCGCGGAGCTTGCGCAGGCGATTGCCGAGGTGCAGGCGCTCGACCATGACGCGATCGTCGAGCCTTTCATCGAAGGCAGCGATGTCGAAGTACCCGTCATCACGATTGGCGGCGGGCCCGCGATGCTCCCGATGATGATATTCGAACAGGCCGACCCCAGCCATTTGCGCACCTATCAGGAGAAGCGCGACCTCGTCGACCGCAGCGCCAAATACAGCCTGAAGCTGTTCGACGACGACGGGCTGCGCGACCGGATCGTCGCCTATACGCAGCAAATGGCCGCGGTTTTCCAGCCGTTCGACTATGGCCGCTTTGAGTTTCGGGTCGATTTCGCACGCGGCGAAGTTCGCCTGCTCGAAGTCAATTTGAACTGCAACCTCTGGTCCGAAAAGGTCTTTGGCCGCGCCGCCGTCGCCGCCGGATTCGGCCAGGCCGACCTGATCGAAACGATCGTCGCCGAAAGCATGATCCGGCAATTTGGTGCCGCTGGCGTGCGGAAGGTCGCGGCATGACGGGATCGATCCTCATCCTCGCCGGCCGCCGCCCCGGCGCGACCGATCCGCTGGCCGAGGCTGCCGGCGTCGGCGACAAATGCCTCGTACCCGTTGCCGGTCGCGCGATGATTGCGCATGTGCTCGAAAGCGCGGCCGCGAGCCGCGCCGAGCGGGTTTTCATATCAACGCACCATGACCGCTTGCTCGACGACATCGCCGATCCGGTCATCGACCGGCTCGGCGAGCGGCTGACGCTGGTCGCGGCGGCCGACAATTTGGCCGACTCGGTCCTCGCCATCGCCGAACGGGCGCGCTTTCCATTGCTCGTCACCACCGCCGACAATTGCCTGCTCACGCCCGAGACGATTGAGGAAATCGCCGCCGAGGCCGCAAGGCTGGGTGCCGAGGCCGGCGTCGCGTTGGCGCGGCGCGAAGATGTGCTTGCGGTCCACCCTGAAGGACAGCGGCGCTTCTATGAGTTTTCGGACGTGGCAGTCTCGAACTGCAACGCCTATTGGATCGGCAGTCGCAGCGCGCTCAAGGCCGCCGAAGCATTTCGCGGCGGCGGGCAATTCGTCAAGAAGCCGATCCGCGTGCTGCAGGCATTCGGCCTCATCAACCTCCTCCGCTTCCGCTTCGGGCTCGGCCCGATTCATCACATATTTCAGCGTATCTCGCGCCGTTTGAAAGTCGAAATCGCCCCGCTGCTCGTAAGCAACGGGGCGACGGCGATCGATGTCGATAACGAACGGTCGCTGCGCGTGACCGAAGCGCTGATGACGAGGGGCGTCGGCGTCAGTCGGCGACCCAGTTGCCGTGAAATCCCGGCGGAACCCGGTGCGGCAGATGAACGACCGCTTGCGGTGACCCGGTAAAATCGTCGGCATTGAGGATGACGAGGTCGGTCGTTTCGTCATTCATGTTGACGACGAGGCCGATCAGCCAGCCATCATCCTCCGCACCGCTTTCGCTGCGCGGCACGAAAACAAACTCGCCGGGGTGGCGGCCGGGGCCGAAATCATGCACCGCGGTTTCGCCGCGTTCGAGGTCGTGGCGGAACAGCCGCGTATCGGCGAGCGCCCATTCGAGGCTTTCGCCGTCGGGGATCGCCACCGAATAGATATAACGATAGGGTCTTGTCGTCAGCCGCTCGTCGTAGCGCGGGAATTCCTGTGCATGATCATGGATGACGGTGCGCGTCGTCGTGCCCGCGGCGGCATCGATCATCCAGCGTTCCATCCGCGATTTGTGGCTGTCGGGGCCGCGCTTTGATTCGGCGAACATGGTTTCGTGCGCGACGACGTCGACTATCACCTTGCCGTCTGCGGTTTCATGGGCGTTGGCGGGGTGAAAGACATAGCAGGGATCGACTGGCACCCAGACGATGCTGTCGCCGCTTCCACCGCGCGGCAACAGGCCGACGCGCGCCGGATGCGCCGTGTTCCACGCATAGGGGAAGGGATAGCCCGCGAGCAGCATCTTCATCGAGAATGTCACCGGCAGGTCGAACACGAGCACATGATTTTCGGTGATTGCACAGTCGTGGATCGACGGCCCGTCGCTCACCGCGATTGCCTCTTCGCGAACGACATGGGCCTGGCTGTCGAGCACGACGTGCCAGACACGGTTGGGTTCGTCGCCACGATAAGTGATCGCGTGCGTTTCGTCGGTGAAAGGGTCGTGGTGCGGGTGTGCGGTATAGGCGCCGACAAGCGTCCCGTCGAACGGGTTGTGCGCAATCGTGTCGAGTTCATAGCCAAGCTCGACGGGCTTCCCGCCCGCCTCGACGATAGCGAAGGTCCGACCGTCGAGGCCGACGACGTTCGTGTTGGGCGCGTCATTTCGTTCGATGCGCGGGCCGGGCGGCACCTCTTCGCCCAACGCGGTGCACGCTTCGCTGCCGCGAACCCAGCGGTTGCGGTACCAGTCGGCCTTTCCGTCCGCGATCCGCACGCCGTGGACCATGCCGACCCCGGTGAACCAGTGATAGCTCGCCGGATCGGGTGCGATCGCGGGATTGGGGCCGTTGCGTAAATAGCGACCGGTCAGGCTGGCGGGGATCTCGCCGTCAACGCGAAGCGTTTCCAGCGTCACCTCTTCCTCCATCGGCTTGTGGATGCCGGTCAGGAAGGGGTGGGCGTCGGTCGGGCGAGGGAGACGCTTGCGATTGAAATCGGCGATTTTGCCAATTCCTTTGACGACCGCGCCGCGGATCAGGGTTTCGACATTGCTCGCCATTCTTAAGCTCCTTATGCGGAAAGATATTACAGGGGGATTGCAGGGGCGACTCGACATGTTTACAGTGGCAACATGAACGACGAAGGTAACAGTGTCAACATAAAAGGCGCGCGGCCCAAGGGTGCGGGCACCTATCACCATGGCGACCTGCGCGCGGCGGTGATCGCCGCGGGGATGAAGCGGCTCGCCGAGGGCGACGCGAACGAACTGGGATTGCGCGCGCTCGCGCGCGACGTGGGGGTCAGCGCGACCGCACTTTACCGCCATTTCCCGGACAAGGAGGCGGTGCTCGACGCGCTCGCGGACGAGGGGCTGCGGCGATTGGGGGCATTGCAGGCGCAGGCCTGGCTCAAAGCGGGCGGCGGAAGCGCCGGGTTCAAGGCGACCGGCGTTGCCTATGTCCGCTTTGCGCACGACGAACCTGCGCTGTTCAGGCTGAGCTTCACGCGTCAAATGCCGACGCGTTACGAAGGGGCCGACAAGGATGGCGGCGAGGTCGCCTATAACCTGCTGCGCGCCGGTGTCGGGGAGGCGCTGCCCGGCGTTGACGATCCCGACAATGCCGCGCTGCACGCCTGGGCACTCGTCCACGGGCTCGCGATGCTGGTGCTCGATGGACGCGTCGACTGGGACGAGGCAAAGATCGAGCAGGTCGTCGGCCTGACCTTCGGCGGCATCGCCTGACGCGCGCGTCGCGTTCGGCCCGTCCTGTCCGTTCCGGACGCAATTACCGGCCGTCCGCCGCAAATTATCGGTTTGTTTGCCATTTTTTGGCTAGGGAGCCGACATGACAAGGTCGCTCCCTCTGCATATCGAAGCAGCCTTCTGGCTGCTGCTGACGGCAATAGGGTATTTCCTGCTCGCGAGCCTCTCGATTTATGCGACCAAGGGCGCCGACAATATTGCGGCGATCTGGCCGCCGAGCGGCTATTTTCTGGCGCTGCTGCTGTTGATGCCGGCGCGCGCGCGGATCACGGCCTTTATCGGAATGGCCATGGCGAGCATTGCGGCGAACATGCTCGTCGGCGGGTCGTCGCTGCTGCTGTCAGCCGGCTTTACCGTCGCCAACGCGTGCGAGGCGGTGATCGCGCTGGGGGTGCTGCGGATTGGCGGTCCGGGCGACCTGTCGTTCATGGTGCCTCGTGCGGTCGCGAAATTCTGTGCGGCGGCGATCATCGGAAGTCTGACGGGTGGTGTCTTTGCGGCGCTGCTCACCGGTTCGGGTCTGAACTTCTTTCTGTCGTGGACGACGACGGTTGCATTGGGAATGTTGATCGTTGCCCCGATGATCGTCATCTTTGCCCGCATGATCGCGTCGGGCGCGCTCCAGAATGTCCCGATGCGCATGAAGCTGGAATCGGGCGCCATCATGCTCGGTGTTGCGCTCATGACCGGCGCGACCTTTTCGCAGTCGCTGTTTCCGGGAACTTTCGTGCCGTGTCTTGCCGTTATCCTTGCGGCCTTTCGCCTCGGCCCCTTCGGTGCGGCAGCGAGCGTCCTGGTGGTCACGATCGTGGCCTCGCTGATGACGGCGCACGGCTATGGCCCCATCGCGGCCATCGACGCGCAGCCGAAGGTTCATGTGTATTTCCTGCAATTCTATCTGCTCGCCCTCTTGTTCACGGCGTTGACGCTGGCGGCGCTGACGGTGATGCATCGCCGGCTCGCCAAGCGGCTCGAACAAAGCAACCGCTTGTTGCTCCAGGCCGAGGCAGCGGCGCTCGTCGGTCATTGGCGCGTCGATTTGCAGAACTGGACGATCCAGTGGTCCGACCAGGCCTATCGTGTCCACGGGCTCGAACCCGGCACGCCGGTCGACGTCGAATATAGCGTCGACCGCTATGTCGACGAAGACGGGCAGGAGGTTCGCCGCATCATCGAGGACGCGGTCCGCACCGGTGAGCCGTTCCAATATCAGGGACGCATTCGCCGGCCCGATGGCGTCATCCGCCATGTGAAATCGCACGGATCGGTCGAGTTCAGCCGTCGCGGCCGGGCCATCGCCATATTCGGCACCGTCCAGGACGTGACCGAGGTGGTCGAAAATGCCCGCGTTCTGGAAGCCGCGCGCAGTGCGGCCGAGCGCATCGCCAATACTGACATGCTCACCGGCCTTCCCAACCGCCGCCACACGCTCGCCGAACTTGAGGCGGCGCTCATCGAAGCGCGCGATGGCGAAGGCGCGCTCGCGGTCGCGATTTTCGACATCGACCATTTCAAGCGGGTCAACGACAATTATGGCCACGCGGCGGGCGATGCGGTGATTCGCCGTGTTGCCCATCGTGCGCGCGGGGTGCTGCGCGACGTCGATCTCATCGGCCGCGTCGGGGGCGAGGAATTTGTCGGCATCTTGCGCGGCTCGAGCGCACAGGCGGCAGAGATCGTCGCCGATCGCGTTCGCAAGGCGGTCGAGAGCGAGGCGGGTCTGGCCAATGATGCGCCGCGCGTGACGATCAGCGTCGGGCTTGCGCGGTTCGACGGCGATTCCGATATCGAGGAACTGATGCACCGCGCTGACCAGGCGCTCTATCGCGCCAAGCGTGAGGGCCGGAACCGCGTTGGCATGGCGGCCTGATCCGGGCCAAGCGCCCGGCGGTCGATTGACAGTCCGCCCCGCCAATTCTATATAGCCCCCATACCCCGGCGTCCGGGAAGCGGCCTGACTTTGCGCAGCGGGCCTCAGGAATAGGGCGATCGGGACTTCGATATGCGTTGGAAAGCTGCGGTAAACCGGCAACGGTTGCCTGCGGCTTTTTTGCGTGTCGGTGCGCTCGCGACCATGATTCTTACAGGCGAGACAATCACTTATGGCGACCAAGGCGAAGTCGGTGGGCAAGGCCCTCGAAGCAACCGCGACCAAGCGAATCCGCAAGCTGTTCGGCAACATCCACGAAGCGGTGGAAATGCCCAACCTCATCGAGGTGCAGCGCGAATCCTATGAACAGTTCCTGCGGTCCGACCCTTCGGTCGGCTATGTTTCGGGCCTCGAAAAGACGCTGCGCAGCGTTTTCCCGATCCGCGATTTCGCCGGCACCGCCGAACTCGACTTCGTCCACTACGAACTCGAAGACCCGAAATATGACGTCGACGAATGCCGTCAGCGCGGCATCACCTATGCGGCGCCGATGAAGGTCACGCTGCGTCTGATCGTCTTTGAAGTCGACAGCGAAACCGACACCCGCTCGGTCCTCGATATCAAGGAGCAGGACGTTTACATGGGCGACATGCCGCTCATGACCGAGAACGGCACCTTCTTCGTCAACGGCACCGAGCGTGTCATCGTGTCGCAGATGCACCGTTCGCCGGGTGTGCTCTTCGACCATGATCGCGGCAAGACCCACTCGTCGGGCAAATTCCTCTTTGCCGCGCGCGTGATTCCGTATCGCGGTTCGTGGCTCGATTTCGAGTTCGACGCGAAGGACATCGTCAACGTCCGCATCGACCGCAAGCGCAAGCTTCCGGTGACGTCGCTTCTCTATGCGCTTGGCATGTCGGGCGAGGAAATCCTCAACCATTTCTATGACCGCCTCGTCTTCGAGCGCGCCGAAAACGGCTGGAAGGTTCCCTTCGTCGTGGAAAACTGGCGCGGTTCGAAGCCTGCCTTCGACGTCGTCGATGCCAAGACTGGCGAAGTCGTTTTCGCCGCGGGCCACAAGATCAGCCCGCGCCTCGCCAACAAGGCGGCGAAGGACGGTCTCGACACGCTGCTGATCCCGACCGAGGAAATCTTCGGTCGCTACAGCGCCTATGACCTCATCAACGAGTCGACCGGCGAAATCTATATCGAGGCCGGCGACGAGGTGACTGCCGAAAACCTCGAAAAGATGGACGCGGCGGGCATCGACAAGCTCGTGCTGCTCGACATCGACCACAACAACACGGGCCCGTGGATCCGCAACACGCTGAAGGCCGACAAGGCCGAGGATCGCGACCAGGCACTGTCAGACATCTACCGTGTGATGCGCCCCGGCGAACCGCCGACGCGCGAAACCGCCGAAGCGCTGTTCGGCGGCCTGTTCTTCGACGCCGAGCGTTACGACCTGTCGGCCGTTGGCCGCGTCAAGCTCAACATGCGCCTCGGCCTCGATGCCGAGGATACGGTCACGACGCTCCGCAGCGAGGACATCCTCGCCGTGGTCAAGGAGCTGGTGAACCTGAAGGACGGCAAGGGCGAAATCGACGACATCGACAACCTCGGCAACCGCCGCGTGCGTTCGGTCGGCGAGCTGCTCGAAAACCAGTATCGCGTCGGCCTGCTCCGCATGGAGCGCGCGGTGAAGGAGCGCATGAGCTCGGTCGACGTGTCGACCGTCATGCCGAACGACCTCATCAACGCGAAGCCGGCGGTTGCGGCGGTGCGCGAATTTTTCGGGTCGTCGCAGCTCTCGCAGTTCATGGACCAGACCAATCCGCTGTCCGAAGTCACCCACAAGCGCCGCGTTTCGGCGCTTGGCCCGGGCGGTCTGACCCGCGAGCGCGCGGGCTTCGAAGTCCGCGACGTTCACCCGACGCACTATGGCCGCATCTGCCCGATCGAGACGCCCGAAGGGCCGAACATCGGCCTGATCAACAGCCTCGCAACCTTTGCCCGCGTCAACAAATATGGCTTCATCGAAACGCCGTACCGTCGCATCATCGACGGCAAGGTGACCAACGAGGTCGTCTATCTGTCGGCGATGGAAGAGTCGAAGCACACGGTTGCGCAGGCGAACGCCGACCTCAACCCCGACGGCAGCTTCATCGACGAGCTGATCTCGGCGCGCGAAGCCGGCGAATTCCTGATGGCGCCGCGCGAACAGATCACGCTGATGGACGTGTCGCCGAAGCAGCTCGTTTCGGTCGCAGCATCGCTGATCCCCTTCCTTGAGAACGACGACGCCAACCGCGCGCTCATGGGTTCGAACATGCAGCGTCAGGCCGTGCCGCTGCTCCGCGCCGAGGCGCCCGTTGTCGGCACCGGCATGGAGGGCACCGTTGCGCGTGACTCGGGCGCGGCCATCGCGGCGCGCCGCGGCGGCATCATCGACCAGGTCGATGCGACGCGTATCGTCATCCGCGCGACCGACATGATCGAACCCGGCAAGTCGGGCGTCGACATCTATCGCCTGCAGAAGTTCCAGCGTTCGAACCAGTCGACCTGCATCAACCAGCGTCCGCTGGTGAAGGTCGGCGACGTCGTCCGCGCGGGCGACATCATTGCCGACGGTCCGTCGACCGAACTCGGCGAGCTGGCGCTCGGCAAGAATGTGCTCGTCGCCTTCATGCCGTGGAACGGCTACAATTATGAGGACTCGATCCTCATTTCCGAACGCATCGTGAAGGACGACGTCTTCACCTCGGTCCATATCGAGGAATTTGAAGTCACTGCGCGCGATACGCGCCTTGGCCCCGAAGACATCACCCGCGACATCCCGAACGTCGGCGAGGAAGCGCTGCGCAACCTCGACGAAGCGGGCATCGTCTATATCGGCGCCGAGGTCGGCCCCGGCGACATCCTCGCCGGCAAGATCACGCCGAAGGGCGAAAGCCCGATGACGCCGGAAGAAAAGCTTCTGCGCGCCATCTTCGGCGAAAAGGCCAGCGACGTGCGCGACACCTCGCTCCGCCTGCCGCCGGGCGTGTCGGGCACGGTCGTCGAAGTCCGCGTCTTCAACCGTCACGGTATCGACAAGGATGAGCGCGCGATCGCCATCGAACGTGAGGAAATCGAGCGCCTGAAGCAGGACGCCGACGACGAGCGCGCGATCCTCAACCGTGCGACCTTCTCCAGCCTCAAGGAATTGCTGGTCGGCCAGACCACCAGCGCGGTTCCGAAGGGCATGAAGAAGGGCGAAGAGCTGACCGAGGGGGCGCTCGTCGAACTCGACCGCGCCGACTGGTGGAAGCTCGCGGTCGTCGACGACAAGGCGCAGACGGCGCTCGAAGCGATCAAGGCGCAGTATGACGAGGCGATCAAGCGCATCAACGCGAAATATGAGGATCGCGTCGAAAAGCTGCAGCGCGGCGACGAACTCGCGCCGGGCGTGCTCAAGATGGTCAAGGTCTTCGTCGCGGTGAAGCGCAAGCTGCAGCCGGGCGACAAGATGGCCGGCCGTCACGGGAACAAGGGCGTCATCAGCCGCATCCTGCCGGTCGAGGACATGCCGTTCCTCGAAGACGGGACGCATGTCGACATCGTGCTCAACCCGCTGGGCGTGCCGTCGCGCATGAACGTCGGCCAGATCCTCGAAACGCACCTTGGCTGGGCGTCGCGCGGGCTGGGCCGGCAGGTGACGCACGCGCTCGAGGAATGGCGCGACGCCAATCCCGAAACGACCGGCGGGCAAATGCCCGAAGCGGTGCGCGAGGCGCTGATCGAGGTCTATGGCGAGGAATATGTCGAGGACATCAAGTCGCGCGACGCCGATAACATCGTCGAAATGGCCGAGAATCTGAAGGTCGGCGTGCCGTTCGCGACGCCGGTGTTCGACGGCGCGAAGGAAGCCGATGTCACCAAAATGCTCACCCTCGCGGGTCTGCATGAATCGGGGCAGTCGGACCTTTACGACGGACGCACCGGCGATCGTTTCGACCGCAAGGTGACCGTGGGCTACATCTATATGCTGAAGCTCCACCACCTCGTCGACGACAAGATCCACGCGCGTTCGATCGGCCCCTACAGCCTCGTCACCCAGCAGCCGCTGGGCGGTAAGGCGCAGTTCGGTGGCCAGCGCTTCGGTGAAATGGAGGTCTGGGCGCTCCAAGCCTATGGCGCGGCGTACACGCTGCAGGAAATGCTGACGGTGAAGTCCGACGACGTGATCGGCCGCACCAAGGTCTATGAAGCGATCGTCAAGGGCGACGACACCTTCGAGGCCGGTATTCCCGAAAGCTTCAACGTGCTCGTCAAGGAAATGCGCTCGCTGGGCCTCAACGTCGAACTTTCGTCCTATGCGGACGAGGACGACGACGAGGGTCCGGAAGCCCTTCCCGAAGCCGCCGAATAAGATTTTTCCTCACCCCTCTCGCCGCGCGCGAGAGGGGAAGATGGAGCGAGAATATGAACCAGCTTACCAACTTCATGAACCCGGTCGCGAAGCCCGAAACCTTCGACATGATCAAGATCGGCATCGCGAGCCCGGAACGCATCCGTTCGTGGTCGTTCGGCGAGATCAAGAAGCCCGAAACCATCAACTACCGCACGTTCAAGCCCGAGCGTGACGGCCTGTTCTGCGCGCGCATCTTTGGCCCGATCAAGGATTATGAATGCCTGTGCGGCAAGTACAAGCGCATGAAATACAAGGGCATCGTCTGCGAGAAGTGCGGTGTCGAAGTCACGGTGACCAAGGTCCGCCGCGAGCGCATGGGCCATATCGAGCTCGCCGCGCCCGTCGCGCACATCTGGTTCCTGAAGTCGCTGCCGTCGCGCATCGGCCTGCTGCTCGACATGCAGCTCAAGCAGCTCGAACGCGTCCTCTATTTTGAAGCCTATATCGTTCTTGAGCCGGGCCTGACGCCGCTCGAAAAGTTCCAGCTTCTGACCGAAGACGAACTGCTCGACGCGCAGGACGAATATGGCGAAGACGCGTTCAGCGCCGGCATCGGCGCCGAGGCGATCCGCGTGCTGCTCGAGAATCTCGATCTCGAACAGGAACGCGTCGACCTGATGGAAGAGCTGGCGACGACCAAGTCGGAGCTCAAGCCCAAGAAGATCATCAAGCGCCTGAAGGTCGTGGAATCGTTCATCGAATCGGGCAACCGTCCCGAGTGGATGATCCTGGAGGTCGTGCCGGTCATCCCGCCCGAACTGCGCCCGCTGGTGCCGCTCGACGGCGGCCGCTTCGCCACGTCGGATCTGAACGACCTCTATCGCCGCGTGATCAACCGTAACAATCGTTTGAAGCGCCTGATGGAACTGCGCGCGCCGGACATCATCGTCCGCAACGAAAAGCGCATGTTGCAGGAAGCCGTCGACGCGCTGTTCGATAACGGCCGCCGCGGCCGTACGATCACCGGCGCCAACAAGCGCCCGCTCAAGTCGCTCAGCGACATGCTCAAGGGCAAGCAGGGCCGCTTCCGTCAGAACCTGCTCGGCAAGCGCGTCGACTATTCGGGCCGTTCGGTCATCGTGACCGGTCCCGAACTCAAGCTGCACCAGTGCGGCCTGCCCAAGAAGATGGCGCTCGAGCTGTTCAAGCCGTTCATCTATGCGCGCCTCGACGCCAAGGGTCTGTCGATGACCCTGAAGCAGGCGAAGAAATGGGTCGAAAAGGAACGCAAGGAAGTCTGGGACATCCTCGACGAAGTCATTCGCGAGCACCCGGTCCTGCTGAACCGCGCGCCGACGCTTCACCGTCTCGGCATTCAGGCGTTCGAGCCCGTGCTGATCGAAGGCAAGGCGATCCAGCTTCACCCGCTGGTTTGCGCGGCCTTCAACGCCGACTTCGACGGCGACCAGATGGCCGTTCACGTGCCGCTGAGCCTTGAGGCGCAGCTCGAAGCGCGCGTGCTGATGATGTCGACGAACAACATCCTCAGCCCCGCGAACGGCAAGCCGATCATCGTTCCGTCGCAGGACATGGTCCTCGGCCTTTATTATCTGTCGCTGGAGCGCGAAGGCGAGCCGGGCGAGGGCATGATGCTGGCCGACATGGCCGAGGTGCATCAGGCGCTCTACACCGGCGCCGTGACGCTGCACTCGAAGATCATCAGCCGCGTCCCGCAGACCGACGAGCAGGGCAACGAATATCAGAAGCGGTTCGAAACCACGCCGGGCCGCATGTTGATCGGCGAATGCCTGCCGAAGTCGCACACCGTGCCCTTCGACGTCGTCAACCGCCTTCTGACCAAGAAGGAAATCGGCGACGTTATCGACCAGGTCTATCGCCACACCGGCCAGAAAGAGACCGTGCTGTTCGCCGACGCGATCATGGCGCTTGGCTTCCGCCACGCGTTCCGCGCCGGTATCTCGTTCGGCAAGGATGACATGATCATCCCCGCATCGAAGGAGAAGATGGTCGACGATACCCGCGCGCTCGTGAAGGATTTCGAGCAGCAGTATCAGGACGGCCTGATCACGCAGCAGGAAAAGTACAATAAGGCGATCGACGCCTGGTCGCAGTGCGGCGACAAGGTCGCGAACGCGATGATGGACGAAATCCGCGCAACGCCGAAGCTCGACGACGGCCGTCTCGCCCCGATCAACTCCATCTATATGATGGCGCATTCGGGTGCGCGTGGTTCGCAGGCTCAGATGAAGCAGCTCGCGGGCATGCGCGGCCTGATGGCCAAGCCGTCGGGCGAGATCATCGAAACGCCGATCATCTCGAACTTCAAGGAAGGCTTGACCGTCCTTGAATATTTCAACTCGACCCACGGTGCGCGTAAGGGGCTGGCCGATACGGCGCTCAAGACGGCGAACTCGGGTTATCTGACCCGCCGCCTTGTCGACGTGTCGCAGGATTGCGTCGTGATCGAGGAAGATTGCGGCACGACCCGCGGCATGGAAATGCGCGCGATCATCCAGGGCGGTTCGACGATCGCCTCGCTCGGCGAGCGCATCCTCGGCCGCACGACGCTCGAGGATGTCGCCGACAAGGACGGCAACGTCATCGCACCCGTCGGCACCCTGCTCGACGAAGCGATGGTCGCGCGGATCGAAGAGGCCGAGGTTCAGTCGGTCAAGATCCGTTCGCCGCTGGTCTGCGAAGCGACGCTGGGCGTTTGCGGCAAATGCTATGGCCGTGACCTTGCGCGCGGCACGCCCGTGAACATCGGCGAAGCGGTCGGCGTCATCGCCGCCCAGTCGATCGGTGAACCGGGCACGCAGCTGACGATGCGGACCTTTCACATCGGCGGCGCGGCGCAGGTCAACGAACAGTCGAACCTTGAAGCCATCTCCGACGGCACGATCGAATATCGCGAAATGGCGACGATCGTCGACCAGCGTGGCCGCCGTCTGGCGCTGTCGCGTTCGGGCGAGATCGCGATCATCGACAGCGAAGGCCGCGAGCGCGCGACCCACAAGCTGCCCTATGGTGCGCAGATCATGCACAAGGACGGCGAAAAGGTGAAGAAGGGCGACCGGATTGCCGAATGGGATCCGTTCACCATGCCGCTGATCACCGAAAAGCAGGGCGTCGTGAAGTATCAGGACCTGATCGACGGCAAGACGCTGATCGAGCAGGTCGACGAAGCGACGGGCATCGCCCAGCGCGTCGTGATCGAATATCGCGCCGCCGGCCGTGGCAAGAAGGAAGACCTTCAGCCGCGCCTCACGCTGCTCGACGATGCCTCGGGCGAAGCCGCGCGCTACCTGCTCGCGGTCGGCACGATGATCTCGGTCGAAGACGGCCAGGAAGTGCAGGCGGGCGACGTGCTTGCCCGCGTCAGCCGCGAAGCGTCGAAGACGCGCGACATCACCGGCGGTCTGCCGCGCGTCGCCGAGCTGTTCGAAGCCCGCATCCCGAAGGACAATTCGGTGATCGCCAAGGTTTCGGGCCGCATCGAGTTCGTCAAGGATTACAAGGCGAAGCGCAAGATCGCGATCGTTCCGGAAGAGGGCGATCCGGTCGAATATCTGATCCCCAAGTCGAAGGTGCTCGAGGTTCAGGAAGGCGACTATGTGAAGCGCGGCGACGCGCTGATCAGCGGCTCGCCGAACCCGCACGACATCCTCGACGTCATGGGGGTCGAGGCGCTGGCCGAGTTCCTCGTCGCGGAAATCCAGGAAGTCTATCGACTGCAGGGCGTGAAGATCAACGACAAGCACATCGAGGTGATCGTTCGCCAGATGCTGCAAAAGGTCGAGATCACCGATGGCGGCGACACCACGCTGCTGCCGGGCGAGCAGCTCGATTACCTGGAGATGATGGAATATAACGCCAAGCTGCCGAAGAATGGCAAGCCGGCAGAGGGCCGTCCGGTCCTCCTCGGCATCACCAAGGCGTCGCTGCAAACGCGCAGCTTCGTTTCGGCGGCATCGTTCCAGGAGACGACCCGCGTCCTCACCGAAGCCTCGGTGCAGGGCAAGGTCGACTCGCTGCAGGGTCTCAAGGAAAATGTCATCGTCGGCCGCCTCATCCCGGCGGGTACCGGCGCTGCCATGAACCGCGTCCGCGTCACCGCCTCGTCGAAGGATGCTGCACTCCGCGCCGCAATGCGCGCCGCGAACCAGGAGCATCTGATCGCGCCGCAGACCGCAGCCGAGGAACATGAAGCCGAACTGGCGCAGGGCCCCGAAGCCGCGATGGGCGACGATCCGCTCGGCGCCGTCCAGGGCAGCTCGTCGGGCGAAACCGACGTGATGGTCGAAGAACGCACCGAAGGCGCGGGCGAGGAATAAGCCCCTCGGCCAATAGGGCCTGAACGAAACAAGCCCCGCCGGAGCGATCCGGCGGGGCTTTTTCGTGGGCGGTTTTGGGGTGGGGAGCTGCTGCTAAATCCTCCCTGTGGCGAAGCCATGGGGAGGGGGACCGCTCGCGAAGCGAGGGGTGGAGGGGCCGCGACGTTGCGCCATTAGCCCCTCCGTCAGCCCTGCGGGCTGCCACCTCCCCATGCCTGCGATCTGATGGCTGCAACCGGTCGTACTCGGACATCAAAGAAAAAGGCCCACCGGTCGGACCGATGGGCCTTCGTTTATGTGGAGTTGTGCGGGCCGGTGCGACTGCGCCTGAAAGGCGGCCGGCCCGATGCTGCGTCAGTTCGCGAGGATCGCGACCGTGATATAGAGCAGCAGCGGCAGGCCGAAGCCCAGCAATGTCAGCGCCACAAAGGCGATGCGCGTCCACAAGACGTCAAAGCCGAAGCTGTCCGCCATGCCGGCGCACACGCCGAAGATCATGGCATTCTGACGATTCTTGCGAAAACCCTGTTTCATGTCTTTCCTTTCCGTCCCGGTCCTCGACAATCTCTGGACCGGCGTTGTTGCGTGCGGCGTGGGGAGGTCCGCCGGTCAGATGACCAGCGAACCGACCTGCGCACCATTCTGTCCGGCAATCGCCAGGAACATCACCGAGCTGTAGAGCGCGGCGAAGGCGCCGAGGGCGTAGCTTTTGACGACGTCGACATTGAAATGTGCCATGATAAACTTCCTTTCTGACCTCCCGCCCGGACTATCCGGTGGATGCCCAATACAATGCAGGAGGCGTGCCAATTCCATTCATCCGCAGTTAACCGCCGTTTTCGGGTTACAGAAATAATATTTCAACGGAAAAATAGCTCTCAAATGGCGAAAAATCCCAACGATATGAAATTTGTTCGGTCGCATTTTCGGTGCCCCGGTTTGGACGCCTTCCGCCCGTGCGTTGTGGGCTGGCATCGGGCAACCTGCTAAGCTACGCGCAAGGCGAATGACGCTCACCCGCCTCTCGCTCACCGATTTTCGCAACCATGCGGGCGCCGACTTCGCGGCGGGGTCGGGGCTGGTTGCCATCCACGGCGACAATGGCGTTGGCAAGACCAACATCCTCGAAGCAATTTCCTTGCTCGCGCCGGGGCGCGGTTTGCGGCGCGCGCCGCTTGCCGAAATGGTACGCGACGGTGCGGGCGGGGGTTTTGCGGTTTTTGCGGAAGTGCAGGCGGGGGCGGACCTGCCCCATGTCGCGCTCGGCACGGGTATAGAGCCCGCGCAGCCGGGACGGCGCATCGTGCGGATCAATGGCGCGCCTGCCGCGGCAACCGCGCTCGGAGACTGGCTGGCGGTGTTGTGGCTGACGCCGGCGATGGACCGGCTGTTCGTCGAGACGGCGGGTAACCGCCGCCGTTTTCTCGACCGGCTCGTGCTCGCGCTCGAGCCGCGCCATGCGCAGCACGGCAACCGGTACGAGGCGGCGCTGCGCGCGCGGGGGAAGCTGCTCGCCGACGCGGCGCAGGCCGACCCACGATGGCTCGCGAGCCTCGAGGCGCAACTCGCCGAGCACGGTGCGGCGATCGATGCGGCGCGGCAGCGGACACTGGCGGCGCTGTCGGTGGAACTTGCCGAGCAACCCAACGCGCCTTTCGCGCGCCCGCTGCTCACGCTCGTCGACGCCGAAGGGCAGGCGCGAGCGGCGCCATGGGCGATGGAGGAGCTGCGCAGGCTGTTCGCCGAAAGACGGCGCATTGACGCCGCCGCAGGCCGCGCGACCGCCGGGCCGCATCGCGACGATCTGGCGGCGGTCCACGCGGTCAGCGGTCGCGCGGCGGCGCGCTGCTCGACCGGCGAGCAAAAGGCGATGCTGCTCTCGCTCGTCCTCGCGCATAGCGACCTCGTCGCGCGGCTGCGCGGGCAGCGGCCGGTGCTGCTGCTCGACGAGGTTGCCGCGCACCTCGACCCGTCGCGCCGCGCCGCGCTCTATGCGCGGCTGGCGGGGCAGGGCGGACAGGCGTGGCTCACCGGGACCGAGGCGGCGCTTTTCGACGATATGCCGGGGCCGGTGACGCGCTTTCGCATCGCCGACGGACGGGTATTGACGGGGTAGTGGGGCGAAGAGGTTGTAAACCGATGGATGACGAGCAAGGGCCGGAGCCGAGGCTTCAGAGAATTTCCTGCACCACCTCCTGCGGACGGCAGAAACGCACGCCCTTGTCGGTCTCCACAAACGGGCGGTTCACATAGGCAGGGTTGTCGACCATCGCGGCGATGATCGCATCTTCGCTCGCGTCCGTCAGTCCGCGTTCCTCGGCATCGGTGCCGCGCAGCCGCAGCGCCTCGCGTGCGGTGAGGCCGGCGTCCTTGAAAAGCTGGCGCAGCTTTGCCTCGCTATAGGGTGTTTTCAGATATTGGATAACCTCGACCTCGACGCCGGGCGTCTCTTCGAGGATCGCGAGCGTCTTGCGCGACGTGCCGCAGGCGGGGTTGTGCCAGATCGTTGCTTTCATGGGGCGGGTAACTAACGCGGCCTTACCGCAGCGTAAACCGGCTATTCATGGCAATTATGGCACAATTGCCCGCATGAAGAGGCACGACAAGCTTGCCTTTGTCGCGCAAGGCGCGATGGATGGGCCGACGAGGGACCGCTGCAGGCGGCCAGAGCGGGGTTGGGTTGCACGTGACTGATATGTTCGATCGCAGGGCGATGCTCGCCGGGATCGCAGGCGCAGGGGCGCTGGCGGCGCTGCCCGCGCGTGCGCAGCTGCCCGATTGGGTTCAGCAGCCTGTGCCGCCAAAACCCGTCGATTATCTCGCAGTCGCGCGCCAGCAGCTCGCGTTACAGTCGCGCCATATCCCGCAGACCGACCGTGTCGGGATCGTCGACTTCGGCCTGCCATCGTCGCGTCCGCGCTTTGCGCTCGTCGACATGGTGGCGGGCACGATCGACCTGTTTCCGGTGACGCACGGGCGCGGGTCGGACCCGCAGCACGATGGCTGGCTCAAGAATTTTTCGAACCGCGTCGGCAGCCTCGCGACCTCGCGCGGCGCCTATCGCACCAGCGACTATTACTGGGGCGCCAACGGGTCGTCGATGCGGCTCGCTGGGCTGGAACCCGACAATAACAATGCCGACATTCGTGCGATCGTCGTTCACGGCGCCTGGTATGCCGAGCCGTCGCTGATCGCGACGCAGGGCAAGCTCGGTCGCAGCGAAGGCTGTTTCGTCTTTGGCGAAGAACTGTTGCCGATGATCCTCTACAAGCTCGGGCCGGGGCGGCTGCTGTTCGCCGACAAGTTGAGCGTCCAGCCGCCGCTGCCGAAACCGTTCGACCTTCCGACCGATCCCTTGCCCGGCAGCGAGCATATCGTCCGCACGGGCGCGGCGAACGGCGTGATACCGCCGACTGCGGATTGATGGAGCCTCAGTAAATCCCGCTTGTCGCTTCCGTTGTCACGCGCGTGGCGGTTTCAACGGTGGGAACAACAGGCGGAGCAACCGGCGCGATGATCGTTGCCGTCGGGCGGCCGGGCTTGGCGAAGCTTGCCACCACCGGGGCGTCGCGGCCGTACAGGTCGGCGAACTTCTTGACGCCGCCCTTGCCGTCGGGGACCGCGGTCCAATAAGCGACATAGACGGGGAAGGGTTCGTCGAAGCCGAAGCGCGTCGTCTTGCCACTGGCGATCGCTTCGCCGAATTCCTCGGGGCTACGGCCTGCGAACATCACCGCCATCAACCCCGAAAAATGCAGCGCCTTTTCGGTGCGGATACAGCCGTGGCTGAAGGCGCGCGCCGCGGCGTTGAACGCGCCCTTCGACGGCGTGTCGTGCAGATAGATCGCATGCTCGTTGAGCATTTCCATCTTCATCACGCCAAGCGCGTTGTTCGCCCCAGGCTGCTGGACGACCGACAAATTCTTGCCGCTGCCCGTCCAGGTATAGCCCTGCGCGCGCGCCGAGGCAGGGTTGCGTGCGATTGTCGCGCCAATGCCTTCGTTGATGATGCTGCGCGGCAAGGTCCATGTTGGGTTGACGATCACGCCGGTCGCCATGGGGTTGAGCTGCGGCGTCGGGGTCGATGCTTTCCCGACCACGGCCTTGTGCGTCGCGATGACGGTGCCGCCGTGGACGACGCGCGTCATATATTCGGGGACGTTGCTGACGACGTAGCGCTGGCCAAGATCGCGCGGCATCCAGCGCCAGCGTTCCATGTTCACGCGGATCGCATTGGCTTCGGCCGGCGATTTTGCGGTCGCGAGCGCGGCTTTGAGCCCCGCAAAATCGGGATGCACGGGATTGAGCCGCGCCAGCGATTCCGCGATGCTGTCGGATGTGAGCGCGGAGGTCAGCAGCGGCAGCAGCGGTTCGACTTCGGCGTCGTTGTCGGTCATGAACCATTGCTTGCGTGCCGCATTGGGCGTGCGGCCGTCGCGCAGGTGCGTCGCGAGCAGCAGGAAGCTGTCGGTCGCCACCTTGTCGAGCTGTAGCTGGTCCTTCGACAGGATGGCGGCGGCAAGCCCATCGGGATTATAATCGCGCGCGAACAGCCCTTCGGCGTTGATACCTTCGATGACGCTGAGCAGCGTCGTCGCCTGCTCTTCGGTCCAGCTCGGCATGTCGAAATCGGCCGCAACTACCGGCGCGTCGTCGGTGACCTTGTCGGGTTGGATGACAACCGAATCTTCCTTGACGTTCGTCTGCGCGAACGCCGGGGCTGCAAGCAGGGACAGTGGCGCCAGAAGCGCCAAAGCGGTGCGGTGGGGGAGTTTATGGACCATGCCAAAAGGCATAGCCAATTTCCCAAGGCTTTGGAAGCCGCCCACCCCGCCGTCGGACGGCGGTCAGGCCGCCGATTCGCCGTCGTCCTGCGCCAGCCATTCCTCCAGCCACTTGATCGTATAATCGCCGTGGATCACCGCGGGATCGGCGAGCAGCGCCTGATGGAGCGGGATGTTGGTCTTGATCCCGCCGATCACCATTTCCTCGAGCGCGCGGCGCATCCGCATCATGCAGCTTTCGCGCGTGCGGCCATAGACGATCAGCTTGCCGATCATGCTGTCGTAATAAGGCGGAATCGAATAGCCGGCATAAAGCCCGCTATCGACGCGGACGTGCATGCCGCCGGCTGCGTGATAGTTGGTCACCTTGCCCGGCGAGGGGAGGAAGGTGCGCGGGTCCTCGGCATTGATGCGGCACTCGATCGAATGGCCGCGGAACTCCAGATCCTCCTGCTTGACCGACAGGTCGCGTCCGTCGGCGATGCGGATCTGTTCGCGGACAAGGTCGAAACCGGTGATCATCTCGGTCACCGGATGTTCGACCTGGATGCGCGTGTTCATCTCGATGAAGAAGAACTCGCCATTTTCCCACAGGAACTCGATCGTCCCCGCGCCGCGATAGCCCATCTTGGCCATCGCGTCGGCGCAGACGCCGCCCATGCGCGCGCGTTCTTCTGCCGAAATCACCGGCGAGGGCGCTTCCTCGAGCACCTTCTGGTGGCGACGCTGGAGTGAGCAGTCGCGTTCGCCGAGGTGAATGGCGTTGCCCTTGCCGTCGCCGAACACCTGAAACTCGATATGGCGCGGATTGCCGAGATATTTTTCCATATAGACGGTCGGGTCGCCGAACGCCGCCGCCGCCTCGCTCGATGCCTGGCCCATCAGGCTTTCGAGGCTGTCCTCATCGGGCACGACCTTCATGCCCCTGCCGCCGCCGCCCGAGGCCGCCTTGACGAGCACCGGATAGCCGATCTCGCGCGCAAGCTTCTTCGTTGCTTCGCTGAATGTCACCGCACCCGGCGACCCCGGCACGACGGGCAGGCCGAGCGCGACCGCGGTGCGCTTCGCCTCGACCTTGTCGCCCATCGTGCGGATATGCTCGGGCTTCGGTCCGACAAAGACCATGTCGTGCGCTTCGATAATCTCGGCAAAGCGCGCATTTTCCGAAAGAAAGCCGTATCCGGGATGGATGGCGTCGGCGCCGGTCACTTCGGCGGCCGAAATGATCGCCGGAATGTTGAGATAGCTGTCCTTCGCGGCCGGCGGACCGATGCACACGGCTTCGTCGGCAAGGCGGACGTGCATCGCGTCGGCGTCGGCGGTCGAATGGACCGCGACCGTCTTGATCCCCATTTCGTGCGCCGCGCGGTGGATGCGCAGCGCGATCTCGCCACGATTGGCAATCAGCAGTTTTTCAATGGCCATGACGGGCGCTGCCTCAGCCGATGGTGAACAGCGGCTGGTCATATTCGACCGGCTGGCTGTTTTCGACATGGATGGCTTTCAGCGTGCCGCCGGCGGGCGCGGTGACGGGGTTCATCACCTTCATCGCCTCGATGATCAGGATCGTGTCGCCGGCTTTTACCTGCGAGCCGACCGCCGCGAAATCGGGCGCGCCGGGTTCGGGCGCCAGATAGACGGTGCCGACCATCGGCGATTTCACCGCATCGGCAAAGCCGTCGACTGCTGGAGCGGTGGCAGCGGGCGCAGCGGCCTGCGCGGCGGCAGGGGTAGCCACCGGCGCGGGGGCATGGACGACCGGCGCTGCCGCGGCGGTCAGCGTGCGCGCGACGCGCACCTTGCGCTCGCCGTCCTCGACCTCGATTTCGGAGAGTTGCGTATCGTCGAGCAGTTCGGCGAGCGCGCGCACGAATGCCGGATCGATGTTGATGCCATTGTCCTTATGGTCACCCATGATGATATTTTCCCGTTTGCTTGAGGACACCCGCGGCGGGGCGTCCCGACCCCTGTTCAATGATGGCGCCTCTTGTCAGAGTCGCGCGGCGGCGTCCAGCGCAAGCGTATAGCTGTCTGCGCCATGTCCTGCAAAATGTGCGGCGGCGGCCAAGCCGATGTAGCTCGTATGGCGAAAGGGCTCGCGCGTCATCGGGTCCGACAGATGGACCTCGATTACCGGCACCTTGATCGACTTGATCGCGTCGTGAAGCGCAATCGACGTGTGCGTATACCCCCCCGCGTTGAGCAGCACGGCCTTCGCGCCCGCATGGTGCGCCTCATGCAGCCAGTCGATCAGCACGCCTTCATGGTTCGATTGGCGGCAGTCGACGACCAGCCCCAGTTTCGCCGCCTGGTCCGCCAGCCGCGCATGGATATCGTCGAGCGTGTCATGCCCGTAAATCTCCGGCTCGCGCGTGCCGAGCAGGTTGAGATTGGGGCCGGATAGGACAAAGACGGTCGGAAGGTCGGTCAAGTCGCGGGCTTTCGGTTGCGGCGTGGCACGCTCCCCCTATATGGGCTGCTCGACAAAAGGCAAAGCGAGGCGAAAGCGTGATCTCGGTCATCCTCAACGGCGAGCCGCGGCAGGTGCGGCAGGGCAGCATCGCGGACCTCGTCGCGTCGCTCGGCCTCGACGTGAAAAAGGTCGCGGTCGAACGCAATCGCGAGATCGTGCCGCGCTCGACACTGGCCGATGTCGCGCTGGCCGAGGGTGACGCGCTTGAAATCGTTCATTTCGTAGGAGGCGGTTGTTGACCGATCAGTGGAGTGTAGCCGGGCGGACGTTCACGTCGCGGCTGATTGTCGGCACCGGCAAATACAAGGATTTCGAACAGAATGCGGCCGCGCTCGAAGCGTCAGGCGCTGAAATCGTTACGGTCGCGGTGCGCCGCGTCAATGTTTCGGACCCGTCGGCACCGATGCTCACCGACTATATCGATCCCAAGAAGGTCACTTATCTTCCCAACACCGCGGGCTGCTTCAACGCCGACGATGCGATCCGCACGCTGCGGCTTGCGCGCGAGGCGGGAGGCTGGGATCTCGTGAAGCTCGAGGTGCTGGGCGAGGCGAAGACGCTTTACCCCAATATGCGCGAGACGCTGGAGGCGACCGAAGTGCTCGCGAAAGAGGGCTTCCTTCCGATGGTCTATTGCGTCGACGATCCGATTGCGGCGAAGCAGCTCGAGGATGCGGGCGCGGTCGCGATCATGCCGCTTGGCGCACCGATCGGATCGGGCCTCGGTATCCAGAACCGCGTAACGATCCGCCTGATCGTCGAGGGCGCGTCGGTCCCCGTGCTCGTCGATGCCGGCGTCGGCACGGCGAGCGATGCCGCAGTTGCTATGGAACTGGGCTGCGACGGCGTGCTGATGAACACCGCGATTGCCGAGGCGAAGGACCCCATTCGCATGGCGCGCGCGATGAAGCTTGCCGTCGAGGCCGGGCGCGACGCCTATCTCGCCGGGCGGATGGGGCAGCGGCGTTACGCTGACCCGTCGAGCCCGCTTGCGGGATTGATCTGACCAGCCGAATTCCGATGCCGCCGTAACATTGGCCGGACCTGCCGCGAACAAGGTCTCATGTGGTCGCGCGTGCTGTTCTTCTTTGGGCTGTTTGCTGCGCTGTGCGTGACGGCCGTCCAGCAGGGCGCGGCGCAAGCCTGCTGCCCCGATTTGCGTGGCAACTGTTTATCGTACGCCTTGAACGGTGACCGCGACGGCGACCAAGCGCCTCCGACACCGTCCTGCGACAAGGCCGCGATGCAGGGCTGTTGCCGCGCCGCCGCCGACGTCCATCGGCCAGATTTTGCCGCGCCGGAAATCGTCCTTCCGTCATCGGGCGGTTATAGTTTGATCGATCGTCCGCTTGCGGGCGGTGAAATCGAACCGGCTACTCCACCTCCGCGAAAAGTCCGGATCGAGTTAAACTGAATTGGATCGATTTTACCGGAGTGAAGATAATGAAGACTATGCTGAAAATTGCTGCCACCCTCGCTGCCATCGGGCCGACTGCGGTCTTTGCCGCCGAACCGGGCGTTGTCCAGGCGAGCTTCCACGCGGCTTGCTGCGCGATTGCCGCCTGCTGCGGGCTTCCTTGCTGCCCGTAACAATATCGAAGACTAGGGGCGCTGCGCTGTTTCGCAGCGCCCTTTTTATCTTGTCGAGATAAACGGCTGGTCGCAAATTGCGGAACATGCGCCAGTGGGACCGGTTGATCGGATGTGAGGCGCTACCGCCTCCGACCACCGAAGGAGACTCCCCATGGGTGAACTGACCGACAAGACCAAAGGCGTCGCCAACGAGGCGGCCGGCAACACCAAACAGGCGATCGGCAAGGCGACCGAAAACGAACGCCTGCGCGCCGAAGGCGAAGCGCAGGAGCGCAAGGGCGAGGCCCAGAACCTCAAGGGCGAAGTCAAAGGTGCGCTTGGCGACAAGGTCTGACCTTTCCGCCGCGCAATAAAAAGGCCCCGGCGCTTGTGCGCCGGGGCCTTTTTCGTACCGTCAGGAAAAAGGATCAGCGGCCGCCCGAGGCGACGAGGTCGACGTCGGTCATCCCGCCGTCGCGCCGCGCAAAGACGACAAAGGCCAGATCGTCCTTGGTGCCGCCAAGCACATGTTCGTTGCCGCGCACGCGGTGGTCGCTTGTATAGCCGTTGCGGATCGCGAGCGTGTGATAATAGTTGAGCACGCCCTGGATCGACGCGGCGGTCTGGAAATTGACGACGCGCAAATTGCATTTGCCGCCTGCGACCCCCGCAGCCTCGCGGAGCGTTGCGCGCGGATAGACCCTGAACGCGGCGGGCAGGCGCTCGGCCCACTGGTTGCCATAGGTCAGCTTGGCGTCGCAGCCTCCATTCTGCTGGTCGCGCGCGAGCGCGCCGATGGTGACGGGGCGTTTGGCGGCGTCGCAATCCTCGCAGCCTTCTTCGAACGCCAGCGCCTTGGGTGCTTGCAGCAGCTTGCCCGCTTTCAGGGCCGCCGCGGCCTCGGCGACGGTTGCGGTCTTGCCCGACCGGACGCCCGGAACGCCGCCATCGACGGGGCGGTTGCCGGGGCCGACGGCGTTGCGGTTGGCCTGACCCGCGAGCTCGGGGTCGACCATGATCTTGTCCTCGAGCGCGCCCTTGATGGCGGGGTCGGCTTCGGTCAGCCCGTCGTCGAGCGGCCTGAGGTCAGATTTGGCTTCGGGATTGTCCCGGCACCCGGCGAGCGGTGCGGCGAGCACCAGCAATCCGGTGACGAGCCATTTTCCGCGCAAGATCATCGCTAACACTCCCTTAATCTATCCTTCGGAAGTGCCGAAGAACGGTTAAGAAGATGTGAGCAAATTGCGTTAACTTGTAAGGATTTGTTATCCGAAAACTGTGCCGGACCGAGACGCATCGGGCGCGCAACGGATGAGGCGCGAGGTTTCGACCGCGGCCTGCCGGTGGACGACGGCCAGGCGATAGGCGGGGTCGGTGACCATTTCCATAAAAGCGCCGCTGTTCGGATATTTGGCGATGAACACCGCGTCCCATCGCTCGTCCTCGGGGCCGATCAGCAGCGCTTCCATCGTGCCTCGCCAGACGATGCTGCCGCCGACACGCTGGAAAATCGGTCCACTCTCGCGCCCGTAATTGGCATAGGCATCGGCACCCGTCAGCGTCTCGCCGGCGAGCGGATGGTCGTCGGGATAGCTGGCCTCTGCCTTGAACCGGACAAGGTTGAGCATATGGATCGGCGTGTCGCGCGGCAGCGTCTTGAAGGCGTCGAACTGTGCGCGCTCGGGATCGATATGGCGATCGGTCATGGCCGGAATTCCTTTCGCTTGACGCGCCAGGCATCGGCGCTTTGGGTCCAGGCATCGACCGGCGCATTCTGAAAAGGCGCCGGAAGACGCGTCGGACCGCTGTTGGTGGCGCCGAGGCGGCGGGCGAGCGCCTGCGAGCGGTGGTTGGCAGGGTCGATGCTGTGCATCAACTCGGGCCACTTCAGGAATTCCACGGCAAAATCGCACGCCGCGACGCTGCCCTCGAAGGCATAGCCCTTTCCGGCGAATTTGGCGCGAACGCCATAGCCGACCTCGGGCGCCGGCCAGCCGTCGGGTTCCCACGGTCCCAGCCGCCCGACCCATTCGCCGGTCGCGCGCTCGATGACCGAGAACATCGAAAAACCGCGGATGTGCCATGCGCCCGCGAGTGTGCACCACTGGCGCCAAGCCTGCGACCGCTCGCAAACGCCGCCGATATATTCCATCGTTTCGGTTTCGGTGCACATTTCGGCAAAGGCGTCGAAATCCTCGGCCGCCGGGGGACGCAGGATCAGCCTTTCGGTGACGAGCAAGGGCCCGTTGAGCATGACGCTATCTCTCCCGCAGCAACTCGCCCGTGCCTTAGCGGCAAGAGCGGTGGCGGGGCAAGCGTGCACGCCTTGAGGGCGCCGACAACATGGTCGACGCCCTCTCCATCGCGTGTGCGGGCGGAGGGGTCTCGGACCCACACCCGGGACGGGTTCCGTGGTTTAGCGGCAGCGATATTTGTCGCGGTCGATCTCGCGGCCGATCAGTGCGCCAGCGCCTGCGCCGATGATCGTGCCGAGCAGCTTGTCGCCGTCGCCGGCGATTTCATGACCGGCAAGCCCGCCGACTGCACCGCCGATGAGCAGGCCGGTCGTGCCGTCGTCGCGGCGGCAGCGATAGCGGCCGTCGTTGCCGCGCCAGATGCGCGTATCGCGGTTGATGCGCTGGTCGCGGGCATAATGGCTATGCCGCTTCTTGCGCTTGTGAAAGCCGGCCGACTGGTCGAGTTCGTAATAGCCGCCTGTCTTCGCAGGGGCTGCGGTCCCGGCATAAGCGGGCGCGGTCAGCGCGATCCCGGCGGCGGCAATCCCGCCCAACAGCCCCTTCGTCATGATACGCATTTCAAATCCTTTCCTGGTTCAACGTCTCGTAAAGCCATTCGCTCCCCGGACGCCTGGGGAGAAAACGAGCCGAATCTGCCTCGCGTTGCATGAACCCAAGGCAACAAGACGAAGCGAGGCCCCGTGTCGACGAACTGCGCGACCGGCGAAACGGCTTGCGGCGCACACAGGCGCGTGCAAAAAGTCGGCCCATGCTCAATATCGCGTCGCTTCTTATCGGTTTGATCGCGCTCGTGCTTGCGGTCGTGGCTTTCATCCCGCTTCTCGGCTGGGCGAATTGGGTAATCGTTCCGGTCGCCGTCGTCGGCCTCGCGCTTGGCGCGATGTCAGAGCGCAACGCCGGCCGGAATCTCTGTATCGTCGTGATTGTCATCGGCGTGATCCGCCTGATGCTCGGCGGCGGCATCATCTGATCCAGCGAAAGCAGCTGTAATGGCACAGGATTCGGCGTCGGCCGCGAGCGATCGGGGCGGTCTTCCCTACGCGCTCGCCGCCTATTGCATCTGGGGTTTCGTCCCCATTTTCTTCAAGCTGCTCGACACGGTGCCCCCGGTCGAAGTGCTGACGCAGCGGATCATCTGGTCGCTGCCCTTCTGCTTCCTGATCATGGCGTTCCGCCGCCAGATCGGCGAATATCTGGGCGCCTTTCGCGACTGGCGGGCGCTGCGGCTGTTGCTTGCGAGCGCGCTGCTGATCGGGATCAACTGGCTCGTCTATATCTATGCGATCTTCACCGACCATGTGCTCGCGGCGAGCCTCGGCTATTATCTGAACCCGCTCGTCAACGTGTTGCTCGGCACGCTCGTACTGGGCGAACGATTGTCGCGGCTTCAGGCCGTTGCGGTCGCGATGGCGGCGGTCGGCGTCGCGATCCTGCTCGCTGGCGCGCTCGACACGCTTTGGATCAGCGTCACGCTCGCGCTCTCTTTCGGCACCTATGGCCTGCTGCGAAAGGTCGTGGCGGTCGGGTCGCTCCCCGGCCTTGCCGTCGAAACGACCTTGCTGCTGCCGCTCTCGCTCGCCGCTGCCGCTTATTATTTCTTCGCGGGCAGTCCGACAGGATTCGGGTCGAGCATGGAAATCAGCCTGCTGCTCGCGGCGGGTGGGGTGGTGACGGCGGTGCCGCTGCTGCTCTTTGCGACCGCGGCGCGGCGGATGAGCTATGCCGCGCTCGGCTTCATCCAGTATCTCGCGCCGACGATCCAGTTCCTGCTCGGCATCTTCCTGTTCCGCGAACCATTGAAGCCCGCGCAGCTCGTCTGTTTCCTGCTCATCTGGGCGAGCATCGCGGTGTTCAGCTATGACCTGTGGCGCAAGATGCGCGCGAGCCGGATGATCGAAGTCGCCTGACGGGGGTCAGGCCAGCCGCCAGCGCAGCGTCTCGCCTGCGTGGAAGGGCACGACATCGCCGATATGTGACGGCACCGTCACCTCGGCGCGCTCGAGCGTCACCGTGCCTTCGTTGAGCGGCAGGCCATAGAAGCGCGGGCCATGCTCGCTCGCGAAGCCTTCGAACTTGTCGAGCGCATCGTCTTCCTCAAAGGCGGCCAGGTAGGATTCGAGCGCGAAGGGCGCGTTGAAAATCCCCGCGCAGCCGCACGACGATTCTTTCGTATGGACGGCATGCGGCGCGCTATCGGTGCCGAGGAAGAATTTGGGCGAGCCTGACGTCGCCGCTTTCCGCACCGCCAGCCGGTGATGTTCGCGCTTTGCAACGGGCAGGCAATAGGCGTGCGGGCGGATGCCGCCGACGAGCATCGCGTTGCGATTGATGTGCAGATGCTGCGGCGTGATCGTCGCGGCGACATTCGCGGGCGCCTCGGCGACGAACGCGGCCGCCTCGGCGGTCGTGATATGCTCGAAGACGATCTTCAGGCCGGGCAATGCCTTGACCAGCGGCGCCAGCGTGCGCTCGATGAACACCGCCTCGCGGTCGAAGATGTCCACATCATGATCGGTGACCTCGCCGTGGATCAACAGCGGCATGCCGATGTCCTGCATCCGCTCGAGCACGCCCATGATGTTCGCGACGTCAGTGACGCCGTGCGCGCTGCCGGTCGTCGCATGCGCGGGATAAAGCTTGGCTGCGGTGAACACCCCCTCGGCATGGCCGCGCGCCATTTCGTGCGCGTCGCTCGCGTCGGTCAGATAGGCGACGATCAGCGGTGTGAAATCCATCTCGGCCGGGACGGCGGCAACGATCCGCTCGCGATAGGCGACGCCCTGTTCGACCGTCGTCACCGGCGGCGACAGGTTGGGCATCACGATCGCCCGCGCGAACTGGCGCGCGGTATAGGGCGCGACATGCGCGAGCATCGCGCCGTCGCGCAAATGGACGTGCCAATCGTCGGGGCGGCGGATGGTCAGGCGGTCGGTCATGTCATTCTCTCCCCCCTCCGGCAAACGGGAGGGGACGGGGGTGGGCGAGTCCGGTGCGGCGCTTAGCCCAAGTTTGCGGTCAGGCCCACCCCAAACCCCTCGCGCGTGCGGGAGGGGCTTTAAGTCGTCGTCCCGGCAGCCTATTTCTCTGCCATGACCAATACCACCCTCCACGACCGCGCCCTCATCCGTCTGTCGGGGGAGGATGTTCGCGGCTTCCTGCAAGGCCTTGTCACCAACGACGTCTCGGGCGCGCTGCCCGTCTGGGCGGCGCTGCTGACGCCGCAGGGCAAGGCGCTGTTCGACTTTCTGATCTGGGCGGATGGCGACGACATTCTCATCGACTGCGAGGCTGAAGCCGCCGACGCGCTCGCCAAGCGACTGACGCTCTATCGCCTGCGCCGCGCGATCACGATTGCGCGTGACGAGCAGCTTGCGGTGCATTGGGCGCCCGGGGGCGAGCAAGGCGTTCCCGACCCCCGGCTTGCCGACCTCGGCCGCCGCTGGCTCGCTCCGGCGGGGAAGGGCGAGGGCGCCGACGCCGCGTGGCGCGCGCATCGGCTCTCGTTCGGCGTCGCCGAAGGACGCGCCGAACTGGGCGATGGCGAGACGCTGTGGCTCGAATGCAATGCTGCGGAACTGAACGGCGTCAGCTTTGCGAAGGGCTGCTATGTCGGACAGGAAAATACCGCGCGGATGAACTGGCGGCAAAAGGTCAACCGGCGGATCGTCGTCGTGCCGATCGCCGACGCCGACGAAAAGCGCCAAAGGATTGCCTATCCCGACCTCGACTGGTCGGTCGAGCATCGGCGGGTCGAGTCGATCGACGCGGACGCAGCGCCGATGTGGATGCGCGAAGGGCTTGTCGCGACCGGTTCATGACGCATGCAGCCAGGGCTGCTATATTGAGCGCATGCGCGCGCTCGCCCTTTTGCTGCTGTTCGCAGGCATGGCTGCTGCCACGTCCGCCGCTGCGATGCCGGCGTGCGAACCCGCGCCACCGCCGCAGGCCGCCCAAGATGACGCATCCCCTATCGTCCCTGGCTCCGTTGATGGCGCCGTCGATGTGGCGCCCGTGCCCCTGGCAGAGCTTGCGTCCGACTCGCCCTGGCTCCCGCGAATCGAGGCGGCAGCCGACGAACTGCTTGCGGCACTCAAGTCGCGCGACGTGCGTCGCTGGAAACCGTTGCTCGGCGGCCGCTGGCTCGGCGCCGGTGATCAGCGCGCGATCGAGCGGTTGCTCGACGATCGATGCAGCGCGTTCGCCGCCGTGCTTGCGGCAGATACGCCGCCGGCGCGCAAGATTTTGGGCTGGACCGTTCCGACCGGCTATTCGGCCGACGAGCGGGCCGAAATAGCCGCTCGCCCCGGGACCGAGGCGCTCGTTTGCTGGTCGGCAAAGGAGGGCGGGGATCGCAGATGGCCGCGTACGGCCGCCGAAGCCGACAATGCACGCGGCCGTGGTTTCGCCTGCGCGCGCATCGTTCATTCCTCGCTTGCCGAGGCGCCCGGATGGCGGGCGTTCATCGAGCTACCCGCAGAGGCAGGCGGCGTTTAACCAAACTCCAATTCTTCGCTGCCAATATCGCGCCATGTTGGGGCGCTATCTTGGCTTGGCCGGAGTGATCGCGGTCGTATCGGTGGGCATGGCGGGCTTCGCCAGCCGGATGAGCGTGTCCGAATCGGTCGAAACCGCGGCGATGGTCAGCGGCGACCATGACAATTGGACAACGGGGGAGCGGAGCCGCGGCGGCTGGTCGTCGGGCGCCAACTCGCCAGGCGAGGTTCGCCTTGGTCGCGCGGGCGATTCGCATTTCTATGCCGACGCCAACATCGACGGCACCAATATCCGCATGATGGTCGACAGCGGCGCTTCGGTCATCGCGCTGACGCGCCGCGATGCCGAGGCCATCGGCATCGACGTCGACCGGCTGCCGATCGCGGGCAGGGCGAACACGGCGGGCGGCGTCGTACCGCTGCGCCCCGTCATGCTCGACAGCGTCGATGTCGACGGGGTCGAGGTGAAGCGCGTGCAGGCAGCAGTGATCGACGCGGATATGGGCGTTTCGCTGCTTGGCCAGAGCTATTTGTCGAAGCTCGAGTCGGTGAAGGTCGAAGGCGATACGATGACCTTGCGCTGAGGCAAACGCTGCTCGAGATCAGGAGAAAATATGTACTCCCGCCTTCGCGGGGACACGAAGTAACGACAAAGGGCGCGCGGGAAGCGGGTCTGCTTCCCTCGTTCAGCCTCTACTTCGCCTTCTTGTCGATCAGCACCGCCTGCTGCCACTTGCTCGGCGCCTTGTCGGTGCGATGGATGCACCCCGCCCAGCAGCAGGGGCGGCGCTTGCCCTCGATCAGTTCCTCGACCGTCCGCTCGATCCGCCGCGCGCGCGTTTTCGCCTGTTTCGCATCCTCGACCCAGCAGATGAACTCGTTGCGGCCGAGCGGGGTCAGTCCCTGCCACAGCGCAAGAATCGCGGGATCGGCCTGAATGGCCGACCGCATATCGTCGCCTGCCGTGTGGACGGTGCCTTGAGCAAATGCCTCTGTCATGAGCGCCTGTATAACCCGCTCATTTCGCTATCTCAAAGCCCTGCGACAATGCGCATCCCTTGCCAAAGCGGCCGCTTTTGCCCACATCATGCGCCATGAATGCTCCCAACCCGCCGCTCAAGGCCGCCATCGTACCCGTCACCGCTTTCCAGCAGAATTGCACCTTGCTCTGGTGCACCGAAACGAACAAGGCGGCGTTCGTCGATCCCGGTGGCGACCTCGACAAGCTGAAGGAAGCGGTGCGTCAGACCGGGGTCGAGGTCGAAAAGATCCTCGTCACCCACGGCCATATGGATCATTGCGGGCAGGCGGGGATGCTGGCGAAGGAGCTGGGCGTTCCGATCGAGGGGCCGCACGAGGACGACCGTTTCTGGATCGAGCGTTTTGCCGAGGATGGCGCGCGCTTCGGCATGGTCGGCGAAAGCTTCGAGCCCGACCGCTGGCTCGTCGACGGCGACACGGTGCGGGTCGGCAATCTCGAACTCGACGTGATCCATTGCCCCGGCCACACGCCCGGTCATGTCGTCTTTCATCACCCCGAATCAAAGCTGGCGATCGTCGGCGATGTGATTTTCCAGGGCTCGATTGGGCGCACCGATTTCCCGCGCGGCAATCATCAGCAATTGCTCGATTCGATCACGGGCAAGCTGTGGCCGCTCGGGGGCGACACAATCTTTCTGCCCGGCCACGGCCCGCACAGCAGCTTCGCACAGGAACGGCGCACCAATCCCTATGTCGGTGATGCCGCGATAGCGGGCTAGGGTCAGGACCCTAAGGGGGGGGGGGCTCAGTTCGAGGGCTGGACGATGGTTTCCGAGACCTCGGTGACCGTGATCTGCCCCGGCGTCAGATAGACGATGGCGAGCGCGGTGACCGCAAGTCCCAGTTGGACGAGCATCGTCACGGTCGTGCCGACCATCCGGCCCCACATCATGCCGTCCATCCCCAGTGCGTGCAGGATGCGCGCGACCAGGTAAAGCGCGCCGACGCCCCACAGCCAGATCGACGAACCGAGTCCCAACTCGACAAGCGCCAACAGGATGACGACGAACGCGGTATTCTCAACGAAATTGCTATGCGCGCGCATGCGACGGATGACGCGCTCGTTCCCGCCGTCGCCGATCGATACTTTCTCTTGCCCGCGCACGCGCCCGACACGCATCGTCAGCCACAGGTTCAGCAACACGGCGCCCGCCGCGATTGTCAGGCTGATCGGCAATATCATCATTATCGGCTCCCCCATCGATTGGCCGGCGCGTCGTTGCGATCCGGCGGGAGCGAGATGTGGCACCAAGCAGGGCGATCGGCAAGGCTGGCTGTATCGACGCTCGGGGCTTGCCTTTGCGGGCAAAAACGCTATAGCCGCGCCCGATCCGGCACCCGACACCAACAGGCGTTGAGGCACCCTCCGGCGGAAGATTTCCTGTCCATTTCGTGGTGGGAACAGGCTTCGGCGCGGCGGGCGGGCCAGTCATTTCCGGCGACGGAAAGGACAAATCCGGGTTCGCCGATTCGTATAAACATTTAAGAATGCAGGAAATATCATGGCCGTCCCCAAGCGAAAAACCTCGCCCTCGAAGCGCGGCATGCGTCGCAGCCACGACAGCCTGAAGGTCGAAGCCTTTCAGGAATGCCCGAACTGCGGCGAGTTGAAGCGTCCGCACAATCTTTGCAACGCCTGCGGCCATTACAATGGCCGCGAAGTGGTTTCGGCCGGCGCCTGATCATTAGCCGGAGGGCGCGCAGATGAGCCTGACACCGCGAATCGCAATCGATGCGATGGGCGGTGACGTCGGCGTTCGCGTAATGTGCGCGGGCGCCGCGATGGCGCGTCACAAGCACGACCGCCTCCGTTTTCTGCTCGTCGGCGACGAGACGCGGATCAAGGCCGCGCTCGACAATCACCCGAACCTGCGCGCGGCGTCGGACATCATCCACACCGACGGCGTGGTGTCAGGCGAGGACAAGCCGAGCCAGGCGTTGCGCAAGGCGAAAAGCACCTCGATGGGGCTCGCGATCGACGCGGTGAAGCGCGGCGATGCCGGCGGCGCCGTGTCGGCGGGCAACACCGGTGCGCTGATGGCGATGGCGAAGCTTGCGCTGCGCACGATGCCGGGGATCGACCGGCCGGCGCTGGCGGCGCTGCTGCCGTCGCTCGGCGACAATGACGTCGTGATGCTCGACCTTGGTGCCAATACCGATTGCGACGCGAACAACCTTGTCCAGTTCGCCGTCATGGGCGCGGCCTATGCGCGTACGGCGATGGGCCTCGACAAGCCACGCGTCGCCCTGCTCAATATCGGGACGGAGGAACTGAAGGGCACCGGCGAGATTCGCGAGGCGGCGGCGCTGCTGCGCAGCGCGACCGGATTGCCGATGCAGTTCACCGGCTTCATCGAAGGCGACAAGCTGTCGCGCGGCGAGGTCGACGTTGTCGTCCATGACGGCTTTTCGGGCAATATCGCGCTCAAGACGATCGAGGGGACCGCGCGTTTCGTCACCGACCTTTTGCGCCGTGCCTTCACCAGCTCGACACGTTCGAAGATCGGTTTCCTGATCTCGCGGCCTGCGACCGAGCTGCTTCGCCACCATCTCGACCCCAACAACCACAATGGCGCCGTGTTCCTCGGGCTCAACGGCGTCGTGCTCAAAAGTCACGGCAGCGCCGATGCGAAAGGGGTCGCCAATGCGGTTCACCTTTGCGCCGAGCTGGTCGAAAAGGATATAACGCGTCAGGTGACCGAAGATCTTGCCAATTTCCGCGGCCAGGCCGCATGACCTTACGCTCTGTTCTGGCCGGTACCGGCGCGGCGCTGCCGCGTACGCGCGTTTCGAACGAAGAACTCGCGCAGCGCGTCGATACGAGCGATGAGTGGATCGTCGAGCGCACGGGCATCCGTTTTCGCCACATTGCCGAACCCGACGAGACGACCGGTACGCTCGGCGCCGCCGCAGCGCGGCAGGCGCTTGAGGCGGCGGGCCTCGAAGCTGCCGACATTGGCCTGATCATTGTCGCGACCGCGACACCCGACAACACCTTCCCTGCAACCGCGACCAAGGTGCAGGCGATGCTTGGCGCGCCCGACTGTATCGCGTTCGACGTTGCCGCGGTCTGCTCGGGCTTTCTCTACGCCGTTTCGGTCGCCGACTCGATGCTCCGAACGGGCGCTGCGAAACATGCGCTCGTCATCGGTTCGGAAACCTTCAGCCGGATTCTCGACTGGGAAGACCGCGCGACCTGCGTGCTCTTTGGCGACGGAGCCGGTGCGGTCGTGCTGTCCGCCGAGGATGTCGACGATGATCGCGGCATCCTTGCGACCCGCCTCCACGCCGAGGGGCAATATTGCGACATGCTCTATGTCGATGGCGGGCCGTCGACGACGGGGACTGTCGGCCATGTCCGCATGCAGGGGCGCGAAGTTTTCCGCCACGCTGTGACCAATCTCGCCTCGGTCTTGGGCGAGGTGCTCGCCGACACGGGGCTTTCGCCAGCCGATGTCGACTGGGTGGTGCCGCATCAGGCGAACCGCCGCATCATCGACGCAACCGCGAAAAAGCTGGGACTTCCGGCCGAGCGTGTCGTCCTGACGGTCGATCAGCATGCCAACACGTCCGCCGCGTCGGTTCCGCTGGCGCTCGACCTCGCCGTGCGCGACGGGCGGATCAAGCGCGGCGATCTGGTCGTGCTCGAAGCGATGGGCGGCGGCTTCACCTGGGGCGCAGCGGTCCTGCGCGTCTGACGCGCCTTCGTCGCGTCAACTTCTCGCCCCATCCTTTTCAGTTTGGCGGATTAATTCTCTTTTGTTACAAGAATGGCAGGACTCGTGATGGTGGGGGCCGTCCGAGACCTGTGAAATTCGCTTCATGAGGGGGAAGGGAACACCATGACCGCAGGAACGCTTACGCGCGCCGACATCGCCGCGCGGATCAACCAGCAAATCGGATTGTCGCGCAATGAATCGGCTCAGATTGTCGAGTCGATTCTTGCCCATATGTCGGATGCGCTTGCCGAGGGTCAGAATGTGAAGATTTCGGGCTTCGGTACCTTTGTGCTGCGCGACAAGGCGCAGCGTATCGGCCGCAACCCCAAGACGGGGGTCGAGGTTCCGATCCTCCCGCGCCGCGTCATGACGTTTCGCGCCAGCCAGACGATGCGCGCGCGCGTGGCCGGTAAATAATCGACCGTTTCGCAATGGCCGGATCTGACGAGGGCGCAAAGGCGAACGGTGCGATGCTCGCGATCGGCGAGCTTGCCGATCGCATCGGTGTCCCGACGCATGTCCTGCGCTATTGGGAAACGCGCTTTCCGCAGCTCCGGCCGCTCCAACGCTCGGGCCGCCGCCGCTATTACCGCGCCGAGGATGTCGCGCTCGCCGAGCATATCCATCATCTGCTGCATGTGCAGGGCTTCACCGTCGAAGGGGCGCGCAAGGTTCTTGCGGGCGGGAAGACGACGCGTCCGCAGGCTGATGCGCCCAAGGTATCGGCAGAGCGCGCGCCCGATATGACGGCCGCGGGCGGCATTCCAGTCGAAGCGCTGATTTCGCTGCGCAGACGGCTCGCCGCCGCGCTCGGTTGAAGCTCAGTCCATCGACGGCGCGAGCGCGGGGTCGAGGTCGCGCGGGCGGACGAAAGCCACGATCCGCGCCATTCCGATGTCGAGCCGGTGCCAGTCGTCGATGTCGATTTCCATCCGCACGAGCGCCGAGGTCGGCAACTTCGCCTCGATTTCCGCGCGCAACGGATCGTTTGCCGATTCGGGAACGAGCATCAACGCCAGATCCTCCAGCCCCGGATTATGTCCCGCGATCAGCAGATGCTCGGCATCGCGCCCCGTGTCGCGCAGCACCTCGATCAATGTTGCGGCCGAAGCGAGATAGATGCGGCGGTCCCAATGCGGCTCCAGCGCGTCGAGGTCGGCGGCTGGCTGGAAAATGTCGAGCGTTTCGGTCACGCGCACGGCAGGCGAGGCGACGATGCGGTCGACGGGCAGCGCCTGCTTCTTCAGATATTGGCCGATCAGTTCCGCGCCGCGGCGGCCTCTTGGGTTGATGGGGCGGTCGAAATCGCGCTCGACCGGGGCGTCCCAACCCGATTTCGCGTGGCGCAGGATCGTCAAGCTCTTCAAAATCTCTCCCCGCGCATCCCGCGCTCTTCCCCCGATTGCGCCGCCTTGTGCCGCAAAGTCATGACGGTGAAAAGGCAGGATATGCGCTTTTTCGGCGCTCGACATTGGCGGCGGCAACATGGTTCACCGCTTCGTCGAGCGGCAGACGCCGGATCGGTGTGCCGGGGGGAAAGGCCGACAGCAGCCGCGACGGCACGCTGGCCGACAACATCACGAACTGCCCGAAATCGTCGGCGCGGCGGATCAGCCGCCCGAACGCCTGGCCCAGCCGTGCGCGTATGACGCTGTCGTCATAGGCGCTTCCTCCCTGCGCAGCGCGGCGTGCCGCGTGGAGGATCGTCGGGCGCGGCCATGGCACGCCCTCCATCACCACGAGCCGCAGCGAATCGCCCGGCACGTCGACCCCGTCGCGCAGCGCATCGGTGCCGAGCAGCGACGCATGCGGGTCGGCGCGGAAAATATCGACGAGCGTGCCGGTGTCGAGTGGATCGACATGCTGGGCAAAGAGCGGCAGCCCCGCGCGCGCAAGCCGGTCGGCGATCCGCGCATGGACGAAACGCAGCCGCCTTATCGCGCTGAACAGGCCGAGCGCGCCGCCCCCCGACGCCTCGATCAGCCGGCTGTATGCGCCCGCGAGCGCGGGCAGGTCGCCGCGCGCGATATCGGTGACGATGAGCACCTCGGCCTGCCGCGCATAGTCAAAGGGGCTCGCCACGGCGAAATGGCGCGCCGCGCCGTCGAGGTGGCGCGCGCCGGTGCGAATATCGGCTTCGGTCCAGCCGTCATCGTCCCGCGCGCCGCTCCGCAGTGTCGCCGACGTCACGAGCACGCCGTGCGCGGGGCGATAGACGGCCTCGGCAACCGGGTAGGCGGGGTCGAGCCAGTGACGGTGCAGCCCCGCGTCATATTCGCGCCCGTCAAAGCGGTCGACCGCAAGCCAGTCGACGAAGGCGGGATCGGCAGGGCCGCCGACGCGGCCGAGCAGCGACAGCCAGCCGCCGAGCGTATCGATCCGCGTGCCGAGGCTCGCGCGTGCGCCATCGACGCGCGCGCGTGTCTGGCCGTCGAGCCAGTCGGGCGGGTCTTCGACGAGCGCGTCGAGCCGCTTGCCGAGCGCCATTAACGGGCGCAGCAGCGCCTCGATCGCGTCGCTTGCGCCGCCGGCGGCCTCGACCAGCGCGGGCTCGGGATCGGCGAGCTCGGTTTCGAGGCCATAGCCGCTGTCGGCGCCGCGCGGATCGACCGCGCGCGCATAGACCATGGCGCGTGCCGCCGCGAGCAGCCGCTCGATTGCCCCCCACGGCGCATTTTCGTTGAGCCGCGCGAGCCAGCTTTCGCCCGGAAACTCGCCCGCCGCCGCAATCGCCGCGTCGATCGCCTTGTTCCCCGCCTCGTCATAGCTCGCCACGTCGGCGAGCCGCGCCGCGAGCCCGCGCCGCCGCCCGCGCGATTTGCCCTCTGGCCCCAGCACCCACCGCCGGATCTCGACCGCCTCCTGTCCCGTCAGCGCTGCGGCGAACATGCTGTCGGCGGCGTCCCACAGATGATGCCCTTCGTCGAAGATCAGCCGCGTCGCGGGCGCGCCGCCATCGCGCGGGCGCGCCGCCTGCACCATCGTCAGCGCATGGTTGGCGATCACGAAATCCGCCTGCTGCGCCGCGCGCGCCGAGCGCTCGATGAAGCATTTGCGGAAGTGCGGGCAGCCCGCATAGATGCACTCGCCGCGCCGGTCGGTGAGCGCGGTCGTGCCGTTGCGGCGGAACAGCGCGGGAAGCCAGCCCGGCAGGTCGCCGCCAACCATGTCGCCATCGCGCGTGTAGGAGGCCCAGCGCGCCACAAGCTGTGCAAGGATCGCGGCACGCCCCGAAAAACCGCCCTGCAACGCGTCCTCGAGGTTCAGGAGGCAAAGGTAATTTTCCCGCCCCTTGCGCACCACGACCTTTTCGCGGTGGGTCGCGGCGTCGGGGTAGAGCCGCTCGGTCTCGCGCGCGAGCTGCCGCTGCAACGCCTTGGTGAAGGTCGAGATGCAGACGCTGCCCCCCGACTGGTCGATCCACTGCTTCGCGGGCGCGAGATAGCCGAGCGTCTTGCCGATCCCCGTACCCGCCTCGGCAACGAGCATTTGCGGTGCATCCTTGCGCGCGCGCGGCTCGAACATCGCGGCGGCGGCGCGCGCATAATCCTGCTGGCCCGGCCGCCGTTCGGCACGGTCGCCGGTCAGCCGGTCGAGCCGCTCGGCAATCGCGTCGGGCGCCAGCGCGACCTGTCGCGGCTGCGGGCGCGGCGATGCTTCCTCCCATTCGGGAAGGCGCGCGAACAGCCAGCGGTCGGATTGCTCGGCGCGCGGGAGATGCTGCTGGAGCAAGGGCGCCCACGCCCATCGCTGGCGCGCAAGCGCCTGCAGGCTGTGCCACGCGCCTTCGCGCTCGGGCCAAGCCGGATCATTTGCCGCATCAAGCATCGCAGCGGTCGCGACACGCAGAAAGGGCGCGATTGCGGCCTCGTCCGTCGGTGCTTCGAGCCCGAGCGCACGCGCGATGCCCGCCGGGGTCGGCACAGCGAAGCGCGCGGGAAACAGGAAAGCGAAGAGTTCGAGCAGGTCGAGTCCCGACAATTCGGGATAGCCGAGCCGGTCGCCCGTCAGCGTCGCGCCGAGCAGCAAATGCGGGGTTCCCGCCACCGCCGCCATCGCCTCGCCGCGCCCGACGCGCTGCGCGCGCCCGTCGCCATCGGCGAGCCAGATACCGACATGGCTGGCATGAATCGCGGGTAGGGGGAGAGGATCGAGCGCCACCGCGTCACGCTAGGCACAAAAGGCGAACGCGGCAAGGGCGTCCACCTTGTCGTCATTCCCGCGAAAGCGGGAACCCAGCGAACCGGCGTTACAACTGGGTTCCGCTTTCGCGGGTATGACGATTGGATATGCGTAAATCAGCGCAGCCCGCGCCGTCCGAAACCCGATGGGCGGCTGGTGCGGAAGACCTGGACGGGCGCTGCTGCCGGGCCGCGCGCGCGTTCGAGCGCATTGTAAAGCGGCCCGCTCGTGAGCTCATAGGGAAAGCGAACGCCCATCCGGTCGAATTCGGCCCACATGACGACGGCGTACACCACCTGCCCGCCATAATGGATTTCGCAGCGCGAGCGGACCGGCATGCTGGCGCCGTCGATGCGCGCGCCGCCTTCGGAAAGGTCGGAAATCGTGCCATCGATCATGTTGAGGACACCATTGACGGTGACGTCGATCTCGACGGGCGTGCGCCGGTACTGGCGCGGACGGGGGAGGGGAAGGCTTGTCATGGCCGTCATGCTAGGCCGCTTATGGTAAATTTCCGGTAACCATGATTTCTTCGCGATCATTCTATTCGCCACGCAAGTGAACCCCGGCGAAAACGGGGGTCGAGACAGAGGCAGTGCTACGGGGCGCGGACCCCGGCTTTTCGCCGGGGTTCATCACCCTCCGTCCTCAGGTCCGCCGATTTTCCGGTTGGTTCGCTCGCCGTCGAAGAAGGCTTTCCTACTTTTGCTTGGCATGGTGAAGATGGCGACATGCGCGCCGCGACTCGCTCCTGCCAAAGGCGACAATGGAGACAAAATGCGCCCGCGCGTCGGTCGCTTTTGTCTCTTCAGGCGTCCGCTGTCCCCACCAGAAACTTGCATTCAGTGTGAAGTTGCGCAGTTTTCCGCGCTTCTTCCCATCGGCCTCGCTTGCGGCTATGGGCGCGCCATGACCGATATGCACCTCGACCCATCGCTGCGCGAAGCCGCACAATCGTCCAAGGCCTGGCCGTTCGAAGAGGCGCGCAAGCTGGTCAAACGCTATCCCGACGGAAAGCCGGGGGGCGAGGCGATGCTGTTCGAGACCGGCTATGGCCCCTCGGGCCTGCCGCATATCGGCACCTTCAACGAAGTGCTCCGCACGACGATGGTCCGCCGCGCCTATGAAACGCTGACCAGCGGCGCGCCGACGCGCCTCGTCGCGTTCAGCGACGATATGGACGGGCTGCGCAAGGTTCCCGACAATGTGCCGCAGCAGGAGATGCTGCGCGAATATCTGGGCAAGCCGCTCACCGCGATCCCCGATCCCTTCGGCAAATATGAAAGCTTCGCGCACCACAATAATGCGATGCTGCGCGAATTCCTCGACCGCTTCGGCTTTGAGTATGAATTTGTAAGTTCGACCGAGCGTTATGCGTCGGGCGCCTTCGACTCCGCGCTCGCCAATGTGCTGCGTCACAACCAGGACATTCTCGACATCATGCTGCCGACGCTGCGTGCCGAGCGCGCGGCGACCTATTCGCCGATCCTGCCGGTCAGCCCCAAGTCGGGCGTGGTCCTGCAGGTGCCCGTTACCGTCGTCGACGCCGATGCGGGGCTCGTGTCGTTCGAGGATGAGGGCGAGACGATCACCCACTGCATCTTCGGCGGCGGTGCCAAGCTGCAGTGGAAGGTCGACTGGGCGATGCGCTGGGTCGCGCTCGGCGTCGATTACGAAATGTACGGCAAGGATCTGACCGACAGCGGCGTCCAGTCGGGCAAGATCGCCAAGGCGCTTGGCGGGCGCAAGCCTGAGGGGCTGATTTACGAGATGTTCCTCGACGAAAAGGGCGAGAAAATCTCGAAGTCGAAGGGCAATGGCCTCTCGATCGAGCAGTGGTTGAGCTATGGCAGCGAGGAAAGCCTTGCCTTTTACGCCTATCGCGAGCCCAAGGCCGCGAAGCAGCTTCACATCGGTGTGATCCCGAAGGCCGTTGACGAGTATTTTCAGATGCGCGGGCAATATCCGGCGCAAGCGCCCGACAAGAAGCTCGGCAATCCGGTGCATCATGTCCATGTCGCGCGCGGCGAGGGGGTGCCCGAAACGGTGCTTCCGGTGACCTTCGGCTTGCTCCTCAACCTTGTCGGGGTGATGGGGGCCGACGCGACCAAGGAACAGATCTGGCGCTACCTCGGCCAATATGTCGACGGCGCCGATGCCGCGACCTATCCCGAGCTCGACGCGCTGATCGACAATGCGATGGCGTATAACCGCGATTTCGTCGCGCCGACGCTCGCGCGCCGCAAGCCCGCGGGCGGCGAGGCGGCGGCGCTGCGCGAACTCGACGACAAACTCGCCGCGCTGGGCAGCGACGCATCGGCCGACGATATCCAGAACATCGTGTACGAGATCGGCAAGAACGAAGCCTATGGCTTTGAAAATCTTCGTGACTGGTTCAAGGCGCTTTACGAGACTTTGCTCGGGTCGAGCGCTGGTCCGCGCATGGGCAGCTTCATCGCACTGTTCGGGATCGACAACACGCGGCGCCTGATCGCCGAGGCGTTGGCATGACATGGAACGTCATTGCGAGCGAAGCGAAGCAATCTCCCGCCATCGGCCGTGCGCTAGGCCGAGGTCTGGAGATGGCTTCGTCGCTGCGCTCCTCGCAATGACCTGAGGGCACTTATGATCGAAATCTTCACCACCGGCGGCACGATCGACAAGGTCTATTTCGACGCGCTTTCCGAATATCAGGTCGGTCCGACGACGCTGCCCGACCTGTTGCGCGAGAATAATGTCCATGTCCCGCACCGCGTCACGCAGCTGATGCGCAAGGACAGCCTCGAACTCGACGACGCCGACCGCGAGGCGATCCGTGCGGCGGTGGCGGCGAGCGATGCCACGCAAATCCTTGTCACCCACGGAACCGACACGATGGCGGTGACGGGGCGGGTGCTTCAGTCGGTTGCGGGCAAAACCATCGTGATGACGGGAGCGATGCAGCCCGCGTCGGTGCGCGCGAGCGACGCCGAATTCAACGTCGGCTTCGCGCTCGCGGCGGTGCAGACGTTGCCGCCCGGCGTCTATATCGCGATGAACGGGATGATCTTCGATCCCGCCAGGACGGTAAAGGACCGCGCTGGCGCGCGTTTCGTTGCCGAGAGCTGAGCCGTCAGCCGGCGGCGGTGACCTGCCGCAGAACGGCGGCATAGTTCGGCGCGATCGTCATTGCCCGATGCTTGTCGGCGCGCCCGAGCGCTTCGTGAACTTGCGGCAGGCGATAGCATGGGACGCCCATGAACAGGTGATGCTCGGCGTGATAATTCACCCAATATGGAGCAACCGTCGCCCGCGCCAGCCAACCGGCGCGCGTTGTACGGGCATGGGTGAAGGGATCGTCGCTCCCGGTCGTCGTGCAGGCATGTTCTGCGATATTGCGAATACGCAGGTATAGCTGGAACGTCGTCGCAAGCGCGGCGAGCCACAGAAGGAAGGGCGTCCATCCCCAGAGCAGCAATGACAGCGCGAGCAACACCGTCTGGACGAGGAGGAAGCGTCCGACCGCGCGCGTCACCGCCATCGCGCCGGCGACGTCGGCAGTCGGCGAGGTGACGCCGTCGTCGGACTGTTTGTTGAACGGCGTTCCTGCCTTGGTGCTCGCGCGTCCCTTGTCTGCCGCCTCGCCGCGCAGCATCGCCTTCAGCCCGACGGCCGCAAAGGCGAATTGCGCCTTGCGCTGCTTGAAAAATGTCTGCCCGCTGAGGTCACGGAAAACCTTGCGCCACAGGCTGGCGCGCGTCGTCGGGAAGGGGGCCGATAGCGCGAGATCGGGGTCTTCGGGCTGCTGCGTGAACTTGTGATGCTGCAGGTGATAGGTGCGATAGGCGATCAGGTCCGATCCCACCGCCGCGCCCGTCAGCCACTGACCGAGAAAATTGTTGAGCTTGCGGTCGGGGTGCAGCGCCCCGTGCGCCGCATCGTGCATCAAGATCGCGAGGCCGAGCTGGCGCCCGCCGACAAATATGATCGCCGCAAGCCATGCAATCGGATGGTGCAGCCAGGTTGCCACACCGATCAACGCCGCCGTCACGATCCACGCGTGCGCCACGAGCCACACGCCGCGCCACGGCGAAGCGCGCGTCAGCGCCGCCCATTGCTGGCGGTCAAAGAAGCGGTCGGGCGGCAAAAGGCGAACGGCGGGCATGGCAGCAGCATATCAAGTTGCGAAGCGAAACCAAATCCTTTCGTTTTGGCACAGCATCGGACAAATCAGCGCCGCGCAGGTAAGGAATTGGCAACCCCTTTTTCGCCACTGCAGTCTTGGGGCACCGGAACGACAGGGAAGCGAATTTTGGGGAGCAGAGAAGCGAATTTTCGGTCGGTCGTGACCGAGGCGCCTGACGGTGCGTCGTTGTTGCGCTCGCGTGAATTCATGGAACAGCTTCGGCGCGTCGCGCAGCTCTGGCACTATGTGCTCGTGGCGCGCGCGCTCGTCTTCCTAACGCTGGTCTTGGTCCCCGAAGGCGCCGATTTCCTTGCCCGGCCGTCGCTTTGGCTCATCATGGTTATCGGGCTGTGCTGCGACATCGTTTTGGCGATGACCGGCCAGTTGATGTGCGCGTCGCGACTGGCCAGCATGCGGCGGCGGCGAATCTTCGCAATATTTTGCCTCGCGCTTATCGCCTTCGGCACCTTTTGCAGTGCAGCGGCAATGCTTCCCGCCTTCGCGCTCGGCGCCGATCGTAACTTTTTCGACGCCTATTCGGCGGTGCGACTGGGGGCTATTCTCGTCGCCGCATCGGCGGCAGCCATTGTCCGACCGGTCTTCTTCGTTTTCGCAGGGGCGATGGCGTTCGGCGGCGCGGTCGGAATCGCGTCTTTGCCATTTGCGCTTGCCGGGCTGGTCTTTCTGGGGCTGTTGATCGCGATGATGCGCGAGGACGTCCGGCATCAGCGCGAAGCGACGCGGGCGCGTCGCTTTGCCGTGAGCCAGCAGGAAAGGGCGCTCGGCCTTGTTCGCGATTTCGAACGGGCTGGCCGCGGCTGGTTCTGGGAAACCGACCGCAACGGACATCTCGTCTATATCTCGCCGACGGTGGCCGCGAAGCTGGGCGTGCCGTTGGCCGAGCTGATCGGAAAGCCGTTCACTGCGATTATCCGCAGGCGTATCGGCAACGACGAAAGCGAGGAAAGGACGTTGGGCTTCAGCCTGTCGTCGCGAACGCCATTTCATGAGTTGACAGTGCGCGCTGCGGTGCCGGGCGAGGAGCGCTGGTGGTCGATCTCGGGCAATCCCATTGCCAACGAACTCGGTAATTTTCAGGGGTTTCGCGGAAGCGGCACCGACCTGACCGAAAAGAAGCGCTCGGAGCGCGAGATCAACCAACTCGCGCGCTACGACACGCTGACCGGCCTCGCCAACCGCCTTCACATTTCCGATCTGCTCGATCGCGCGCTCGGGGGGCAGGGCGGCCGTCCGCAGCCGTGCGCGCTGCTGATGATGGACCTCGACCGCTTCAAGGCGGTGAACGATACGATGGGGCATCCGGTCGGCGACCAATTGCTTCAGCAGGTCGCGGCGCGGCTGACGCAGATTATCGGCGACAAGGGACAGGTGGGCCGGCTGGGCGGTGACGAATTCCAGATCGTGCTGCCGCAGATAACGCAAACCGCAAAATTGTCGGGCATCGCGAATGCGATCATCCTGAGCCTCGCCAAGCCGTTTGCAATCGAGGGGCAGCAGATTCGCATCGGCTCGTCGATCGGGATCGCCGTGGCCGACGGCGAAGCCATCACGGCATCGGCCCTCGTCCGCAACGCCGATCTTGCGCTTTATGCCGCCAAGGACGCAGGGCGCGGTGTGCATCGCTTCTACGCCGACGCGATGCATGACCAGGCGAGCGAGCGCAAGGCGATCGAGGATGCGCTTCGTGACGCGCTGGCGAATGACGAACTCCAGCTTCATTACCAGCCCATCGTCGACGTAGGCAGCGAACGTATTTCGGGGTTCGAGGCGTTGATCCGCTGGCACCGCAAAAGCGGCGAGGTGGTCGATCCGGTCAAGTTCATTCCCATAGCGGAGGAATCGAACCTGATCGTCCCGATCGGAGATTGGATCATTCGCACCGCTTGCGCTTCGATTGCGAGGCTCGGTCCCGATTATAGAATCGCCGTCAACGTGTCGCCGCGGCAGTTTGCGAACGAAAAGCTGCCGTCGGCTATTGTAAGCGCCGTGTCGGCCGCCGGCATTTCCCCCGACCAGTTGGAACTGGAAATTACCGAGGGCATCTTTCTTGACGAAAGCCCGGAAAATCTGGCGATGTTCCAGAAGCTGAAACGCACGGGCGTCCGGTTGGCGCTCGACGATTTCGGGACCGGATATTCGGCGCTCGGCTATCTGAAAAAGGCGCCTTTCGACAAGATCAAGATTGATCAGAGTTTCGTCCTTGGCGCCGCCGATCCCAGCAGCATGAACGCCGCGATCATCTCGTCAATCGTCGGTCTTGCGCGAGCATTGGGGATGGAAACGACGGCCGAAGGGGTCGAGACCCACGACGACCTCGCGCTGATCCGTGGACTCGGTTGCAGTCATGTCCAAGGCTATATCTATGGCAAGCCTGTCAGTATCGAAGCTGCGCTCGATATGCTTCGCGATAATTGCGGACAGATCGAGGCGCGCGGATTCAAAAGCGTTCGCGCACCGCGCGTCCGTACTTTCCGGACGATCAACGTCGAGAGCGGCGGCCATGATTATGAAGCGATCGTGCGTAACGTTTCGTCACGCGGCGCACTTGTCGAGGGACTCTGGAACGTGCCCGAAGGAACGTCGCTTCGCCTGCGGTTCGGCGAAGGGGCCACGATCGATGCGCAGGCGCGTTGGTCACAGGACAATCGTGTCGGTGTGCAATTTGCCGAAAGCGTCGATGTCGAGACGCTGATCGGCCAGTCGGGCCGCGAACGCCGTCTCCGCCCGCGCGTCCCACGCGCCGCCTGACATGTAAGTGACCGGCTCTTGCAACGCGGTCAAAAAAATGGGCCGACTTTCGCCGGCCCTTCAGGAAGCCTCTGGTAACCGAAAGGACTATTACCAGAAGAAGTCATAGAGGACGTCGACGACCTCGCCCGAGTAGATGTCGACGAGCAGCGCATCGTCATAATAGCGGATCCAGCGGTAATTGCCGTAGGCGGGCGGAAGGCGATAATACCAGGGATCGTTGATCCAATAGCGCTGGCCGTAAAAGAGCGACCCCAAGGTGAAGCCGATGTGGAACCGCGTATAGCGATGGTTCCGATAGGGCGAATAATAGCGCGGGAGCCGGTAATAATGCCGGTGCGTCTGGCGGTGGTGGCGCCAGTTATAGCGCCGGTCGCTGCGCCAATCGCGGCTCCAGTGGTTGCCGCGTCGGCTGTCGCGATAACGACGGTCGATGCGGTTGTCGTTGTTGCGATCCCAGCGGCGGTCGAGGTTGCCGTCGCGATCGCGGTCGTAACGACGATCGACGCGGTTGTTGTTGTTGCGGTCATAGCGGCGGTCGACCTGTCCGTCGCGATTTCGATCCCAGCGGCGATCGGTCCGGCCGTCGCGGTCGCGATCGTAAGCGCCGCCGCGCTGGCGCTGCACTTCGACCTGGCGCACCTGGCGCTGCTCGGTGCCGCGCTGCGACTGGCGCGCCGAGCGGTCGCTCCGTTCGCTGCGGTCGCGGCGCGTCTCGCTGCGTTCGACGCGCTGCTGGCGAACTTGTTGCTGCGGGCGCTGGCGTTGTTCGCGGGCACGGCTTTCGCCGCCGCGGTTGCCGCGGCGAACTTCGGGGCCACGCGGACCGCGATCTCCGCGGTCGCCGCGCTGGGCGATCTCGATCGTGTTGGCCTGCGGGCGGGCGGCCGCGGGGGCTATGGGCGTCAGGATCGTCGCGGCGATCAACAGCCCTCCGAAACTCTTCTTCATCTGGCGTGTCTCCAATTCGTGTCCCGCATGCCGGACAGGCCAGCCGGGAAGATGAATCGAAATTTACCCGGGGCAAGATGAGTTGCCGCTGAACCGCAATGTTGCCTGAGGTTCAGCTAGATGAACAGTCAGCGCCTGGCCGGCGGTTTCAACGAAGGCACGGCGCGCGCCGCATCTTCGGGCCGGATGCCCGGCGGCGGGGCGGCGGCGAGCTTTTCCTCGCCGCGCAGCACGCGGCTCGCCAGCCGGATCGCGCCACGGATGCGCGGATAGGTACCGCAGCGGCAAATATTGGTCATCGCCGCGTCGATCTCCGCATCGCTCGGATTACTGCTCTTTCGCAGCAGGGCGGCGGCGGCCATGATCATCCCCGACTGGCAAAAGCCGCACTGCGGAACCTGCTCGGCGACCCACGCTTGCTGAACCGGGTGGCTGCGGTCGCGCGACAGCCCTTCGATCGTCGTGACGAAGCGCCCCTCGCACTCGGCGATGGTGACGATGCAGCTCCGGATCGCCTCGCCATCGATGTCTACCGTGCAGGCACCGCATTCTCCCGTGCCGCAGCCATATTTTGTGCCCGTCAGGTTCGACGCATCGCGCAACGCCCAAAGCAGCGGCGTTTCGGGGTCCATGCGATATTCGACCGGGCGGTCGTTGACCGAGAATTTCGTCATGGCGCCCTGTGTAGCGCGCCTTCCGGATTAGTCACGCCAGCTCGTGTCGATCTTGTCGACCTTGCGCACCATCGCGTCGAATTCGGCCTTGCCCGACTGGCCGGGGATCGCCGCCATGTAGAGGTCGCGCTGGTGAACCTTGATGACATCTTCGTCGACCAGGATCGGTTTCCCCATGCTCATCGTCGCAAGCTGGATCTCGCACGCGCGTTGGAGCGCCCAATATTTGATGAAGGCGTCGGTCAGCGACTTGCCCATCACCACGGGGCCGTGGTTGCGCAGCATCAATATGCGCTTGTCGCCAAGGTTCTTGACGAGCCGTTCGCCCTCTTCCTCGCGCACAGTCACGCCCTCGAAATCATGGTAGGCAAGCTGGCCGATGAAATTGCAGGCATAAAAGTTCGTCGGCTGGAGTCCGCCTTCGAGCCCGCACACCGCCATCGTCGCGGTCGTGTGCGTGTGGATGATCGCATGCGCATCGGGAAGCACGCGGTGGAACAGGCTGTGCTGGACGAACCCCGCCTTGTTGACGTGCCAGGGGTTGTCCTCGTCGAGCTTGTTGCCGTCGATGTCGATCTTGATCAGGCTCGACGCCGTAACCTCGCTGAAATGCATGCCATAGGGGTTGATCAGAAAGGCGCCGTCCTGATCGGGCACCTTGACCGTGATGTGGTTGAAGATCAGCTCGTCCCAGCCCATCATCGCGAAAATACGATAGCAGGCCGCGAGTTCCTGGCGCGCCGTCCATTCGGCCTCGCTATATTTGCTGTTGCGCTTGAGCTGGGTTGCCATGGCCTGATCCTCTGTCCTTATCGGTTTCGTCCTGCTACCTATGCCACAGTGGCAGGGTCGGGCACAATCCCGCCGGGGGGCGCAAATTGCGCCATATCGTGCTGGGGGCTTGCAATTCGGCGCGAATCCCTTTAGTGCGGCGTCATCGGAACGTCGCGCTTTCGCGGCGCTCTTTTTATTGCCCGAATATCGGCGATCTATGGCGAACCGGAACGAAGCCGGGGACATGGCTCGTTTGACGAACAGGAGACGACACGGCGTATGCAGATCATCGTTCGCGACAATAATGTCGACCAGGCCCTTCGCGCGCTCAAGAAGAAGCTGCAGCGTGAGGGCGTGTATCGCGAAATGAAGCTGCGTCGCCACTACGAAAAGCCCAGCGAAAAGCGTGCGCGCGAGCGCGCCGCCGCCGTCCGCCGCGCCCGCAAGATGGAGCGCAAGCGGATGGAACGCGACGGTATCAAGTAAGACCGTCCTTTCGGACTATCCTGTTTCGTGAAAAGGGCGCTGCGGCAACGCGGCGCCCTTTTTCATTTCGCGCTGGACCGCCCCGCGCCGCCCCGCCTATAGCGCTGCCCGACGAAAGCGCCCCCAGGGGCAGGAAAGGACAAGATGATGAGCGTGACGACGGTTCCATTGCGCCCGGTAAGCAAGGGCGGGCTGTGGCTGCTGTGGATCGGACTGATCGCGCTGCTCGGCGTAGGCGCGGGGATTGCCTGGTACCAGACGCGCGAACGCGGAACGGTGGTCGAGGTTATTTCGGCGGGCGAGGGCGAAAGCCCCTCCGACGGCGACGTGGTGCTCATCAAATATACCGGCCGACTTGCGAACGGGACGGTTTTTGACCAGCAGGAGCAGGCACCGATGCCGGTCGCGGGCGTCGTTCCCGGCTTTTCGAAGGCGCTGAAACAGATGCAGCGCGGCGGCAAGTACAAGATCGTGATCCCGCCCGAGGAAGGCTATGGCGCCGAGGCAGCGGGTCCGATTCCTCCGAACAGCACGCTCCATTTCGACGTCGAACTGCTCGACTTCCGCAGCGAAGCCGAAATTCGCGCGATGCAGCAGATGATGCAGCAGCAGATGCAGGGTGGCGATGGCGCCCCGCCGCAGGGTGCGCCCCAGCCCTGATTCGGAATAAATGCGGATAAGGCGGCGGCAGGCTAAGGAGAGCCGGCCGCCGCTTTACTTTTGCCCGGGCGTGCATTGCGTTCGGCCTCGCGCTCGAGAGCGACCTTGATCATGGCGACGATCGGATCGGCGAGCGCGAGGCCCAATATGCCGAGCAACGCGCCGAGCAATATCTGCGCGCCGAGCACGAGCGCTGGGGCGAGGTCGACCGTCTGCTTCGCGACCATGGGCACGATCAGATAGCCGTCGACCGTCTGGACGATGAAATAGATGGCGATCGCCCAAAGGCCCGTATCGGTCCCGGCGGAAAAACCGACCAGGACGAGGATGACGCCCGAAACAATCGCGCCGATATTGGGGATGAAGGCAAGGAGACCGGTGAGCAGGCCCATGAGCGCCGCCATCGGAATACCCACCGCCAGACAGGCGAGCCAGGTCCCGATACCTTCGACGATCATGCCAAGCAGCCTTCCTGCCATCAAGCGGCGGAGCGTGAAGCCCATATGGTCGATCGTGACATAGAAATTCTCGCGTGTTTTCATTGGCAGCATCCACGCGACGCCGCGCTCATAGAGCCGCGGATCGATCGCAATGAAGACGCCAAGCACCACGATCATCACCAGGCTTGTGATGCCGCCAATCACCGTTCCGACTGCGGCGGTCACGCGCCCCACCGTTCCGGCGAGATTCTCGGTAATCGTCTGCGTGTCGATCTGAAAGCTGCCGATGCCGTGATCGCTTGCCCACGCAGCCCCCCGTTCCACTTGCGTCATCAGGACAGTCTGCAACGTCGCGGCTTGGCTCGCGATCTGCGACCCCGCGAACATCATCGTCCAGACGAGGAAGGCGACGAGCGAAAGGCACATGATCAGCAATCGCCAGGCGCGACCGATCGGCAATATGCGTCCGAGCAGTCGGGTGCCGCCGTCAAGCATCGAGGCCACGACGATCGCCCCGAAGATGAGCAGGATGGGCTGGATCAGCACGATACACAGCCCGATCAGCAGGGCGACGCCGAGCCAGACGCTCGCCTTCAGCAATTCAGTGCGGACGAGGTGACTGCGGATCTCGGTCGGGCCGGGGGCTTCGACCTTGGTTGCGGAGCTTGCATCCGACCCTTTTACCGATCCGTCCATTGCGTCACTCCCTATTGCGCCTCGACATCATGCTCGGGCCGCAAATTCGTTCCCGCGCGCCCCGATCGCAAGGCGGCGAACCAGCTTAGCGGATTGTACCAGACGGCATCGCCATTCGTCGAAAAGCTGATGATTTCGGCGCGACCAGCGATTGCATCGAACGGCACCGCGCCGCCGAGCCCTTTCTGCGCCACCGAGACACGGCTGTCAGCGCTTCCGTCGCGATTGTCGCCCATCAGGAAGAGATGATCGTCGGGAACGACATAGGGTCCGAAGTCATCGGTCTGCCGCGGCCCCATCTCGATGGTGTCGATAGTCGCTCCGCCCGGAAGCGTTTCGCGGACGATCGGAAGTTCGAGGATCGGGTTGCCCGCACCATCGCGCGTCACAATAGCATGAAGGCTGCTGTCAGGGCCGGGCGTGTTGCGGTCGACGGGGATCGACAGCATCGGCTGCACCTCGCGCTTCACAGGGCGCCCGTCAATGAACAGCACGCCCGCACGCATTTCGATAGTCTCGCCGGGAAGACCGATGACGCGCTTGATATAGTCGACCCGCGTTTCGGGATGCTCGAACACGACGATGTCGCCGCGCGCAGGCAGATGGCCGAAAAGCCGCCCCTCCATCTTGGGGGCGAGATGGAAACTCACCGAAGCATAGGACCAGCCATAGGGATATTTGCTGACGATCAGCCGGTCGCCGTTGCGCAAAATCGGCATCATCGAATCCGACGGGATATAGAAGGGCTTGGCGACGCAGCTATGAATGCCGAGGACGAGCAGCAGGATGACGATAATATCGCGGACTAGCTTGCCCCAGCTCTCGTCCGCCTTCTTTGCTTTCTTGGCCACCGTCAGTCCCTGATCGCTTCGATGATGACAAAAGCCTGCGCCCAGGGATGGTCGTCGGTCAGCGTCAAGTGGATATGCGCGCTATGGCCAGCGGGGATAATCGCCGCGAGCCGCTCGGCGGCGCCGCCGGTCAGCGCCAGTGTCGGCGCGCCCGATGGGGCGTTGACGACGCCGATGTCCTTCATGAACACGCCGCGCTTGAAGCCGGTGCCGACAGCCTTGGAAAAAGCCTCCTTCGCGGCGAAGCGCTTGGCATAGGTTCCTGCGCGCGTGAACGGGCGGCGCGCGGCCTTCGCCCGTTCGACCTCCGTAAAGACGCGCTTCTCGAACCGCTCGCCGAAGCGGTCGAGCGAGTTCTGGATACGCTCGATATTGCAGAGGTCGGAGCCGAGGCCGATGATCACCGAGAATCCTCCCTGTCGCGCAGCGATGGGGAGGATTGGATTGCGACGATCGCCCTAATCATCCCCGTGCCTCGTCCATCAGATCGCGCATCCGGCGCACCGCATCCTCAAGACCCGTGAAGATCGCCTCGCCGATCAGATAATGGCCGATGTTGAGCTCGGCGAGCTGCGGGATCGCGGCGACGGGGACGACATTCTCATAGGTCAGGCCATGCCCCGCATGCGGCTCGATCCCGTTCTTCCATGCCAGCGCGGCGGCGTCGGCGATGCGGCGAAGTTCGGCGGCGCGCTCGTCGCCGTCGGCATGGGCATAGCGGCCCGTGTGAAATTCGACGACGGGCGCCTTCAGGCGCATCGCCGCCTCGATCTGGCGCGCATCGGGTTCGATGAACAGGCTGACGCGGATGCCGGCATCGGACAGCCGCGCGACGATAGGCGCGAGGTGATTATGCTGTCCCGCCGCGTCGAGCCCGCCTTCGGTAGTACGCTCTTCGCGCTTTTCGGGAACGATGCACGCCGCGTGCGGGCCGTGGCGCAGCGCGATGTCGACCATCTCGTCGGTCGCCGCCATTTCGAGGTTGAGCGGCAGGTCGGTCGCCGCCTGGATGCGCGCAAGGTCGTCGTCGCGGATATGCCGCCGGTCCTCGCGCAGATGCGCGGTGATGCCGTCGCCGCCGACCGCCGCGACGATCTCCGCCGCGCGGACCGGATCGGGATGGTCGCCGCCACGCGCGTTACGAATCGTCGCGACATGATCGATGTTGACGCCAAGGCGCAGGCGCGACCGGGAAGGGGTGGCGCTCAAGCCGCGACGCTCCGGCTGCCGGGCTTGATCGCGGCCGTTCCGGCAAGCTCGGGCGGCAATTCGTCGTCGGCGTAAGTCGGAAAGTTGATCGCGACGAGCGGATAGAAGGGGACGCCGAGTTCGGCGGTCCCGCCCGAGCGATCGACCAGCGCCGCTTCGGCCAGAACTTCGCCACCCGCAGCGCGCACTGCCTCCATCGCCTCGCGCGACGACAGGCCGGTGGTCACGACATCCTCGACCATCAGCACCTTGGTGCCCGGCGCGATGGCGAAGCCGCGGCGCAGCTCGAACGTGCCTGTGGGGCGTTCGACGAACATTGCAGCTTTGCCGAGTGCGCGGCCCATTTCATGGCCGATGATGACGCCGCCCATTGCCGGCGAGATGACGACGTCGATCGCCTGCCGCAGATCGCGGGGCAGCTTCGCCGCGAGCGCCGAGGCAAGGCGGCCGGCGCGTTCGGTGTCCATCAACACGCGTGCGCATTGCAGATAATATTCGCTGTGGCGGCCCGAGGAGAGCAGGAAATGTCCCTGGAGCAGCGCTTCGGCGGCGCGGAATTCGGCCAGGATTTCGTCGTCGGTCATGGAAGAATAGGTCTTTTTGTTCGTGCGGCCCGTCCGTGACGAGCCCGCTTTGGATGGAGCGGATTTGCGTGCCGTAAAATAGTGTTAGAGATGCTTGAGGCAAGCGGCAAGCGGGTCTATAGCGCCCGCGAGATTCAGCCCGTCTGCTGGCTGTCCGGACGTATGTCCGGGCGCGGCGACGGCGGGTTCGATCGTCAGAATAACAACAGGCAACGGGCGGCACTATCCTTATGAAGAGCTTGAAAACCCTTGTAATTGCGGCGGCGCTGTCGCTTGGCGCCGTGGGCGCGGCACAGGCGCAGGCTCCTGTCGCGGCACCGGTTGAAGCACCGGTGGCGAATCCAGCTCCGGTCGCGGCGCCGACGGTCGTAACGGAGACTCCCGAAGCCGCTGCGCCGGCCGGCGATGCGACCTATGTTCCGCTCAAGCCCGAAGCGGGCGTCGGCCAGCCGGTCGATGCAGGGATTGATTTCCAGCCGCAGGTCAGCCCGATCGGCGAACAGGCGATCTGGTTTAACAACGTGATGCTGCTGCCGATCATCACTTTCATTTCGCTGCTCGTTCTCGGTTTGCTGCTGTGGGTAATCGTGCGCTACCGCGCCAAGGCCAACCCGGTGCCGTCGAAAACGACGCACAATACGCTGATCGAGATCATCTGGACAGGCGTTCCCGTTCTGATCCTCGCGGCGATCGCCGTGCCGTCGATCAAGCTGCTCGCCGCGCAATATGAGCCGCCGTCGAAGGAGGCGCTGACGATCAAGGTCACCGGATACCAGTGGTATTGGGGCTATGCCTATCCCGACCAGGGTATCGGCGAATATGTGTCGAAGATGCTCCCCGAAGATCAGGCCAAGGCCAATGGCGAGCCTTATCAGCTTGCCGTCGACAACCGTATGGTCGTTCCCGTCGGCCGTCAGGTGAAGCTGATCGTTACTGGCGCCGACGTGATCCACAGCTTTGCCGTCCCGGCCTTCTGGACCAAGATGGACGCCGTGCCGGGCCGTGCCAACGAGACGACGTTCACCGCGAACAAGGTCGGCGTTTATTACGGCCAGTGCTCGGAACTTTGCGGCGTCGATCATGGCTATATGCCGATCGCCGTCGAAGTCCTTCCGGTCGACAAGTGGGAAGCCTGGGTCCGCTCGAAGGGTGGCAACCCGTCGGGCGAAGTCGCGGCGACTGCCGCCACGCCCGCGGCCGCACCGGCGACCGAAGCAGCCCCGGAAGCCGCGCCCGCCGCCGCTCCGGCCGCAACGATTTAATCAAGGGGTCCGATAGATGACCGATATTGCAGCGACTGCACCTGCGCACGGCCACGATCATGCGCATGACGACCATGACACGCCGGGCTTTTTCGTCCGCTGGTTCATGTCGACGAACCACAAGGACATCGGCACGCTCTACCTGATTTTCGCGATCATCGCGGGGATCGTGGGCGGCGTCCTGTCGGGGATGATGCGCCTCGAGCTTGCCGAGCCCGGCATTCAGTATCTGACCGGCTGGGCACAGATGTTCGACCCCGCTGCGGGCGATGTGCAGGGCAAGCATTTCTGGAACGTCATGATCACCGCGCACGGCCTGATCATGGTCTTCTTCATGGTCATGCCCGCAATGATCGGCGGCTTCGGCAACTGGTTCGTGCCGCTGATGATCGGCGCGCCCGACATGGCCTTTCCGCGCATGAACAACATCAGCTTCTGGCTGACTGCGGTCGCATTCATCATGCTCGTCGGTTCGATGTTCGTTCCCGGCGGCAGCGGCCTTGGCGCCGGCACCGGCTGGACCGTCTATGCGCCGCTGTCGACCAGCGGGTCGGCGGGCCCGGCGGTCGACATGGCGATCTTCTCGCTTCACCTTGCGGGTGCGGCGTCGATCCTTGGTGCGATCAACTTCATCACCACCATTTTCAACATGCGCGCGCCGGGCATGACGCTGCACAAGATGCCGCTGTTCGTGTGGTCGGTGCTCGTCACCGCCTTCCTGCTGCTGCTCGCGCTTCCGGTGCTCGCCGCGGCGATCACCATGCTGCTCACCGACCGCAACTTCGGCACGACCTTCTATGATGCGACGGGCGGCGGCGATCCGGTGCTTTACCAGCATCTCTTCTGGTTCTTCGGCCACCCCGAAGTGTACATCATGATCCTGCCGGGCTTCGGCATCGTTAGCCAGGTCATCTCGACCTTCAGCCGCAAGCCGGTGTTCGGCTATCTCGGTATGGCCTATGCCATGGTCGCGATCGGCGTTGTCGGTTTCATCGTGTGGGCGCACCACATGTTCACGGTCGGCATGAGCGTGAACCTGAAGATGTATTTCACCGCCGCGACGATGGTCATCGCGGTCCCGACGGGCATCAAGATCTTCAGCTGGATTGCGACGATGTGGGGCGGCTCGCTGACCTTCAAGACCCCGATGGTCTGGTCGCTGGGCTTTATTTTCATGTTCACCGTCGGCGGCGTGACCGGCGTCGTGCTCGCCAATGGTGGCGTCGATACCAACCTGCACGACACCTATTATGTCGTCGCCCACTTCCACTATGTGCTGTCGCTGGGCGCGGTCTTCTCGCTCTTCGCGGGCTTCTATTACTGGTTCCCGAAGATGTCGGGCCGGATGTACAACGAGTTCCTGGGGCAGCTCCATTTCTGGATCTTCTTCATCGGCGTGAACATCCTGTTCTTCCCGCAGCATTTCCTCGGCCAGCAGGGGATGCCGCGTCGTTACCCCGACTATCCCGATGCCTATGCCTTCTGGCACCTCATTTCCTCCTATGGCTATGTCATCATGGGCGTGGGCGTGCTGATCTTCTTCGCGAACATCCTCTGGTCGCTGGTCGCGGGGAAGAAGGCGGCAGACAATCCGTGGGGCGAAGGCGCGACGACGCTCGAATGGACGCTGTCGAGCCCGCCGCCGTTCCACCAGTTCAACGAACTGCCGCGTATCGCCTGATCCGGTTTGCTCCCTGCTGATATTCGGCAGGGAGCCTTTCCGGCTTCCGGCCTGGAGTTAGCATGGCGCAGAGCCTGACCCACGGCGAGATGACGCTTCCGGCGGACTGGCGCGACCTGTTCGCGCTGACCAAGCCGCGCGTCATGTCGCTCGTCGTGTTCACGGCGCTGTGCGGCTTGCTCGCCGCGCCGGTCAGCGTATCACCGGTTCTCGGTTTCGCTTCGATCCTCGCGATTGCGCTGGGGGCAGGGGCGTCGGGTGCGCTCAACCAATGGTATGAGGCCGGACTCGACGCGAAGATGAAGCGCACGGCGAACCGTCCGCTGCCCGCCGGCCGCCTTGACCCGCAGACCGCGCTGCAGTTCGGCGTCGGGCTTGCCGCCTTTTCGCTGTTCCTGATGCTTTTCGCGTCGAACTGGCAGGCGACGCTGCTGCTCGCGGCGTCGATTCTCTTTTATGTTTTCGTTTATACGATGTGGCTCAAGCCGCGGACGCCGCAGAATATCGTCATCGGCGGGGCGGCGGGCGCCTTTCCGCCGCTGATCGGCTGGGTCGCCGCGACGGGAAGCGTAGCGCCGCTCCCGGTTCTGCTATTCCTGCTCATCTTTCTCTGGACGCCGCCCCATTTCTGGGCGCTCGCGCTGTTCGTCCGCTCCGACTATGCGGCCGCGGGCATCCCGATGATGCCCGTGGTCGCGGGCGAGCGCGCGACGCGGCGGCAGGTTCTGCTCTATGCAATCATCATGGCGGGGGCGGCAATCGCGCCTTGGCCGCTCGGTTATACGGGCGCACTCTATGGCTGGACCGCGGCCATCCTGTCGGCGCTGTTCGTCTTGCTGTCCCTGCGTGTCGGTACGCGCCAAAGTGCAGAGGGCGATTTGATGCTCCCCGAAAAGCGCCTTTTCGCTTTTTCGATCGCCTATCTCTTTATCCTGTTCGGCGCGGTCGTCGCCGACCGTTGGGTGCTTGCATGACCGAAGAACCGACCAAGCCGCCGTTCGACGAGGCCGAATATCGCCGCCGCCAGCGCAGCCGCGCCAATCTGATGGCTTGGCTGCTCGGTGCGCTCGCGATACTCTTTTTCCTCATCACCATTGCCAAGATGCAGATTTTCCAATGATCAACCGCCTGTCCCCCAATACGAAAACGGCAAGCCTCGCGGCGTTGCTCGCTGCGTCGATGGTGGGTCTCGGCTTTGCGGCGGTCCCGCTTTACGATCTGTTCTGCCGCGTGACGGGGTTCGGGGGAACGACGCAGCGATACGATCCGGTCGCCGCCGCCGCCGAACCGCAGGTGCTTTCGACGACGATATCGGTGCGTTTCGATTCCAACGTGTCGCCGGGGTTGCCGTGGAAATTCTATCCCGAACATCCGCGCGACACGGTCGCGATTGGCGCGCGCGACATGGCGATCTTTATCGCCGAAAATCAGTCGGCCCGCCCGGTGGTCGGGACGGCGAGCTTCAACGTCACGCCGACGCAGGCGGGCAAATATTTCACCAAGATCCAATGCTTCTGTTTCACCGAACAACGGCTGGAGCCGGGGCAGCAGATGCGCATGCCGGTGCTCTTTTTCGTCGATCCCAAGATATTGGACGACCCCGATGCGCGCGACGTGCAGGAAATCACCCTCAGCTACACCTTCCACCCTGTAGACGAGGGCAAAAAGGCCAGCTAAGGCCGCGATCAACGAGTCAAACCGGGCTGGCGGATGATGGGCAATCATCGGGCCGGGGCAATAAACGGGAACTGTGACATGGCCGGTGCCAAACATCATGACTATCACCTCGTAAACCCGAGCGTCTGGCCGCTGATCGGCTCGTTCGCCGCGCTTATCCTGTTCTTTGGGCTCGTGATGACGATGCACGCCGACTATTTCGGCAGCGCGGGCAAATGGGTGCTTGGCCTTGGCTTCATGGGCGTCATCGCCACCTTTTTCAGCTGGTGGGGCGACGTCATCAACGAAGCGCACGCGGGCGACCACACGCCGGTGGTGCAGCTCCACCTGCGCTACGGCATGATCCTGTTCATCGCGTCGGAAGTCATGTTCTTCGTCGGCTGGTTCTGGGCCTGGTTCGATTTCTCGCTTTTCCCCGTGCCGATCGAATATGCCGACGGCGCAGTCACCTCGCTGTTCGGGCAGGAAGGCGCGGACGCAATTGCGCAATGGCCGCCCAAGGGGATTGAGGTCATCGACGCGTTCTCGCTGCCGCTCCTCAATACGCTGATCCTGCTTTGCTCGGGCACGACGATCACCTGGGCGCACCATGCGCTGATCCACGGCGATCGCGAGGGGCTGAAGAAGGGTTTGTGGGCGACGATCATTCTCGGCGTGCTCTTTTCGTCGATCCAGGCCTATGAATATGCAGAGGCGCCGTGGGCGTTCGGCCAGAGCAACTATAGCTCGGCTTTCTTCATGGCGACCGGCTTCCACGGTTTCCACGTCCTGGTCGGGACGATCTTCCTGATCGTCTGCCTCGTGCGCGCCTATAAGGGTCACTTCACGCCCAAGCAGCATTTCGGTTTCGAAGCCGCTGCCTGGTACTGGCACTTCGTCGATGTCGTGTGGCTGTTCCTCTTCATCATTGTCTATGTGTGGGGCGGTTGGGGCGCTCCGGTCGCCGCGCACTAAATTGGGCGGCGACATGCCAAACACGAAAGGGCAGCCGCCGATCGGGCGCGCTGCCCTTTTCGGTCTCTGCCCCGAATGCGGGGCGCAGACTTTGTTCGATGGACCGGTCAAATTCGCGGCCCGCTGCCGGGTCTGCACCCTCGATTTCGAAAGCTATAATGTCGGCGACGGTCCGGCCGCCTTTCTGACGATGATCATCGGCGCCTTGCTTATCGTCCTCGCGCTCGCTCTCGATTTCGCCGTCGCACCGCCGCTCTGGGTTCATATCCTGCTCTGGGTGCCGCTCACCGCGGCCGCGGTTGTATATGGGCTGCGCGTTGCCAAGGCGGCGCTGTTGGCGTCCGAACATCAACGGAACGCAGCCGAAGGGCGGCTTGCAGAGGATGGCGATGACTGAACCTGCAATCCCGATGCGCCGCTGGCCGCTTATCCCGACGCTGCTCGTCCTTGCTGCGGTGGCGGTAATGATCGCGCTCGGCGTGTGGCAGATCCAGCGCAAAGGCGAAAAAGAAGCGCTGCTGGCGCTTTATGAGCGCAACCGCGCAATCTCGTCGCTCGCCACCTATCCTGAGCTGCCACCGGTCCCCGATGAACTGCTGTTCCGCAAGAGCAGCGTCGTCTGCCTCGATCCCGTGCGCTGGGATCCACGGAGCGGCACCGACGTAAAAGGGCGGAGCGGTTTCAGGATGATCGCCGATTGCCGCACTGGCGCCGAAGGACCTGGGGTTCTTGTCGATGTGGGAATTTCCGATGATTTCACACCGCCCGCCTGGACCGGCGGGATCGTGCAGGGGACCGTCGTTCCCGGCCCCGAGCAGCCGACGCTGGTCGAACGGCTGACGGGGAGGGCGGTTGCCGCACGGCCGATGCTGGTCGCCGATCAGCCGGTCGCGGGATTGCGGCAGAGCGCGATACCGTCGGGCGCCGATGTGCCGAACAATCATCTCGCCTATGCGATGCAATGGTTCCTGTTCGCGCTCGCGGCGCTGACAATCTATATTTTCGCGGTGCGCCGCCGCTTGCGGCAATGAGCATGCGCCGCTAGGCGCTTTGGCGCCATGGATTTTATCAGCACACGCGGCGCCGCGCCGACTCTCGACTTTCGTTCCGCCACGCTCGCAGGCCTCGCCAACGACGGAGGCCTATATGTCCCGGCGCGTTGGCCGCATATGTCGCTCGACGAAATTCGTGCGCTCGCGGGTCTCGATTATGTCGAGACGGCGGTGCGCGTGATGACACCTTTCGTCGCCGGTGCGCTGTGCGAAGATGAACTGCGCGAGCTTTGCCGCGCCGCTTATGGCCGCTTCAGCCACGACGCCGTGACGCCGCTCGTCCAGCTCGATCATCGCCACTGGCTGCTCGAGCTTTTTCACGGTCCGACGCTCGCGTTCAAGGACGTCGCGCTCCAACTGCTCGGCCAATTGTTCGAAAAATTCCTGAGCGGCGGCGGCACCGACCTGACGATCGTCGGCGCGACCTCGGGCGACACCGGCTCGGCGGCGATCGAGGCGGTTGCGGGGCGCGAGCATATCCGCATCTTCATGCTTCATCCCGAAGGCCGCGTCAGCGATGTACAGCGGCGCCAGATGACGACGGTGCTCGCGCCGAACGTCCATAATATCGCGATCGACGGCAGCTTCGATGACGCGCAAGCGATGGTGAAGCGGCTGTTCGGCGATGCCGAGGCGCGCAACGCGCTGACGCTGTCGGCGGTGAACAGCATCAACTGGGCGCGGCTGATGGCGCAGGTCGTCTATTATTTCTACGCCGCGGTCCGCCTCGGTGGCCCCGACCGTCCGGTGGCGTTCAGCGTGCCGACAGGCAATTTCGGCGATGTCTTTGCGGGCTATGTCGCGGCGCAGATGGGGCTTCCGGTCGCGCGGCTCGTCGTCGCGACCAACGTCAACGACATCCTCCACCGCGCATTGGCGAGCGGCGATTATAGCGCGGGCAGCGTCACGCCGACGGCGACGCCGAGCATGGATATTCAGGTCAGCAGCAATTTCGAACGGCTGCTTTTCGACCTCGCGGGCCGCGACGGCGGGGCGATCACGGCGATGATGCGAGAGTTCGATACGAACCGCGCGATGACCATTCCCGCCGACATGCGCGCCGGCGCCGCCGGCCTGTTTACAAGCGCGCGCATCGACGGCGACACGATGGCGATGACGCTGCGCTGGGCGAAGGAAAATGGCGGGCAGGTGATCGATCCGCACAGCGCGGTGGGTCTCGCCGCTGCGCGCGAGCTCGAAATCGAGGACGATGTGCCCATCGTTACGCTCGCGACGGCGCATCCGGCGAAATTTCCCGACGCGGTAGAGCGGGCAACCGGCGTGCGCCCCCCGCTGCCCGCGCGGCTCGGCAATCTGTTCGACCGCGAGGAGCGGTACGAGCGGCTCCCGGGCGATTACGACGCCGTCAAGGCGCATATCCTCGCGGAAGTCGCGCGTGGCTGACGGCCTGACCCTCACGACCCTGGTCGGCGAGGGCTGGGACGACTATGGACTCGTCGACAGCGGCGGCGGGCGCAAGCTCGAGCGCTATGGTCCCTATCGCTTCATCCGACCCGAGCCGCAGGCGATGTGGGAAGCGGCGTTGCCTGCCGCCGAATGGGAAGAGGCCGACGGCGAGTTCATCCCGGCCTCGGACGAGGATGGCGGCGGGCGCTGGTATTTCAATAAGCCGGTGCCTACCGAAGGCTGGCCGCTCGGCTGGCGCGAGGCGCGTTTCACGGCAAGCTGCACGCCCTTTCGCCATCTTGGCTACTTTCCCGATATGGCGCCGGTGTGGGACTGGCTGCGCGCGCAAATTGCGGACAAGCCCGATCCCGCCTTCCTCAACCTCTTCGGCTACACCGGCGTCGGCAGCCAGGCGCTCGCCGCGACGGGCGCGTCGGTGACGCATGTCGATGCCTCCAAGAAATCGGTCGCGCAGGCGCGCGACAATGCCGCTCTGGCGGGTATGGCCGAGCGCCCGATCCGCTGGATCGTCGACGATGCCGGCAAGTTCACCGCGCGCGAGGTGCGGCGCGGGCGACGCTATGACGCGATCCTGCTCGACCCGCCCAAATTCGGCCGCGGTCCCAATGGCGAACGCTGGCAGCTCGAGGAGGGGCTTGCGCCGCTCCTTGCCGACTGCCGCCGCCTGCTCGACGCCGACAGCCACGCGCTGTTCCTCACTGTCTATGCGGTGCGCATGTCGGCGCTGGCGATCGGCGAGCTGCTGTCGCAACTCTTCGCCGACCTTCCGGGAAAGGTCGAATGCGGCGAGCTGGCGGTGCGCGAAGAGGCGCGCGGCCTCCTTCTTCCGACTGCGATCTTCGCGCGCTGGAGCCGCTGACACGTCCTATGGCCACCGGCGGCCCTGCCGCTGCGACGAACCGAAGCAACTTCGTGACCGCCGCTTGGTTGGTTGGGTAAGGGGGCGGCGCGGGCAGCTCTTCTGGCTGAATCGTATGACCGCCTCCGTTGCGAAAGGAGACTCTCATGGCCGATACACTCGACCGCGAAACCCATCGCCTCATTTCTTCGGACAAGGTCGAAGGCACCACCGTCTATAACCCCGAAGGCGAAAAGCTTGGCTCGATCGCCAATGTCATGATCGACAAGCGCTCGGGCAAAAGCGAATATGCCGTCATGGAATTCGGCGGGCTGTTCGGGCTCGGCAGCGATCAATATCCGCTCCCGTGGGACATGCTGACCTATGACACCGACGTGGGCGGCTATGTCGTCAATCTCTCCAAGGAACAGCTCGACGGTGCGCCGCGCTATCCGCGCGAACAGATGCCGGCCTATGACGATGCCTATGGACGCAGCGTCTATAGTCATTACGGGCTGACCTATCCGGTCTATTGATACGACCGCCACGATTAAGTGCGGCCGGATCCCTCAGGGCTCCGGCCGCATTCCCATGTCCCCAACGTCCAGCGGCCAACGGTCCGCCCGCATACGGATCGCCTGGGGAATATTGCATTCGTATTTTTCGGCGCCCGCTTCGGTCCGGCCCGCCCCGTTGCGCGCGCCAATCGTGGCTTTTTGGCGGTTGCCGTCGCGACGAACCCGAAAAGCAGGGACGGTCGGATGCAAATCGCGCTTGTCCAGCGTTGTCAAATTTTCCAAACCGTCATTTCTTGAATCAGTGGCAAACTGAAAAAAGGGAGAGACGATGGCTCTGGCGCCCGACATTTCATCCAGCACCGATCCCGTCACCATCGAAGGCGAGGGGACGCATGTCGACGCGCCCGAATTGCGCCTGTTCGTCATGGGGCTGTTCTTCATTTTCGGGGGCATCACCAGCCTCAACGATGTCCTGATCCCGAAACTCAAGGAGCTGTTCACGCTCAACTACACCCAGGCGATGCTGATCCAGTTCTGCTTTTTCACCGCCTATCTGGTAATCGGAATTCCGGGCGCAAAGCTGGTCAAGAAGATCGGTTACATGCGCGGGGCAGTGGCCGGACTTCTGACGATGCTGGTCGGCTGCCTGCTGTTTATCCCGGCGTCACAACAGGCGGTTTACGGACTCTTCCTCCTCGCGCTGTTCGTGCTCGCGAGCGGGGTGGTTATCGTGCAAGTCGTCGCCAATCCGCTGATCTCGCTGCTCGGTAAGCCGGAAACGGCGCACAGCCGTCTGACCTTTGCGCAGGCGTTCAATTCGCTCGGCACGACGGTCTTTCCTTTCTTTGGCGCGACATTGATCCTCGGCAGTCTCGCGACGGTCAGCGCCGACGAGCTGTCGGGCGCGGCCCTTGACGCCTATCGCACCGCGGAAAGCCAGGCGATCGTCAACGGCTATCTCGGCATCGCGGCGGCGCTCGCGGTGGTCGCAGCGGCGGTGTGGATGTTCCGCAACCGGCTGAAGGGAGAAAAGCACGAGGAAAGCGCGGGTCTTGCCGGGCTCGACCTGATCAAGCGCCCGCGCTTCGGCTTCGGCGCGCTGTGCATTTTTCTTTATGTCGGCGCCGAAGTGTCGATCGGCTCGCTGATCATCAATTATCTGGCGCTCGAGCGTGTGCTCGGCGAGCCCGAGGCGGTCGTCGGCTGGATGATCATCTTCTACTGGGGCGGAGCGATGGCTGGTCGATTCATAGGGTCGCTGGCGATGCTGCTGGTCAGCCCCGGAAAACTGCTCGCCAGCGTCGCGGCAGGCGCGATCACACTGATCCTCGTCTCGTCGAGCAGCAGCGGCGAAATGGCGGCGTATACGTTGCTTGCGATCGGGCTCATGAATTCGATCATGTTCCCCACCATATTCAGCCTCGCGTGCGAAAAGCTCGGGCGCCGCGCGGCCGACGGGTCGGGGATCATCAATGTCGCGATCTTTGGCGGCGCGGTCGTTCCGCTCGCGACCGGCGCGCTTGCCGATCTGACCGGAAACCTCGCCACGGCATTGCTGCTACCCGCGCTCTGCTATGCCGTCATCGCCTGCTTTGGCATTTATGCAAGGCGACCAGCCGCCGCTTGAACGAAAAATCGGGCGGCGACCATCCGGTTGGTCGCCGCCCGCTGGTCCGCCCCCCTTGCGGAATATCTATGTCAGGCGAGTTCGATGCGATTGCGCCCCAATTCTTTTGCACGATATAATGCTTCGTCGGCAGCTTTCAGCGCGCCGCGCGCTTCGTCATAGCCGAACACATCGGCGACACCGCCCGAGAAGGTGATCTGGCCGAACGGCTGATCGGTTTTCCGGTTGATGAGGCGGCGATTGGCAAGGCCTTCGCGCGCTTCGTCGAGGCGCTTTGCGGCGTCGCTCGGGGTCAGCCCACGGAACAGCATCACGAATTCCTCGCCGCCGTGGCGTGCGACATGGCAGTGATCGTCGGAAATATGCGCGAGCGTGTCGGCGATCAGCTTGATAACGCGGTCGCCCGCCGCGTGCCCGTGCGTGTCGTTGACGCGTTTGAATTCATCGATGTCGCAAAAGGCGACGCTCAAAGGCTCGCAGGCGGCGCGCGCCTCCGTATAGTGGCGTTCGAGCAGGATTTCGAAGGCGCGGCGGTTTGGCAGCCCCGTCAGATGGTCGATTTCGGCATCGCGCTTGGCGCGGGCAAGACTGCGCCGCAGCGCCTTCGCCTCGTCCTCGCTGCGGCGCATGTCCTTCTCGGCCTGCCGCGTGCGTTCGAGCATGGCTCTGGCAAGGCTGGCAAGGTGGGTGACGAGTTCGCCGGTCTTTTGCACCTGTTCGAGGTCGTCGACATGCTGTTCCAGCTCGGTTCCATAGTCGCGCGTAACGTTGCGCGCCGCCTTGGTGCTCGACTGGAACGTGTCGAGATTGCTTTCGAGCCGCGCGACAACTCGCTCGAGTTCGGCCTGATCCGGGCGTTCGGGATCCTGCTCGGCGATCGTGTCGAGCCACGCCTGCGTAATCCCCTCCGCCGATTGCGCCTGCATGGCGATTTTCCGGGCAAGCGCTGGGTTCAGACCCGAGAAGGCGCCGTGCGCGAGCGCCAGATTGGCACGCGAAACTTCCAGATCATGGTCGATCAGAAACGACATGATGGCGCCCGCAAGCTGGCGGCGTGCGTTGCGCGTCATCTCGCGGCTATCGGGCGGCGCTTCGCCTGCTGCGGAGCCGCCGTTCTGCGATCGGCCTAGCCCCAGCCAGCCCAGGAGCCGCCCTACCGGCTCATGCGACGAAGTTGCTTTGGTGGTCATGCGGCAATTAACGGGCGAGCCGCGCGCCGATTAAGGCCACTTAACCACAATTTTTCTGCTGGACGCGTCGCGCGCCGGAATGACGCTTACACCATCGCCATCAAACTGGCGTTGCCCCCCGCCGCGGTTGTGTTGATCGACACCGTGACCTCTTCAAGCAGCAGGTCGAGCCGGTAGGCCGGATCGCCGCCCCCCATCGCCGCTGTCGACGCAGCGTGCAGCGTAATGATGGCGCCGTCGCGCTCGGCAAGGATTTCGGTGGCGCGTGCAACCTCGGCGGCGTCGCCTTCGATTAGTGCGGCACTCACACCCTCGACGCTGCGTAAGTCACGGCGCGGACGTTCTACATGGGCTGCGATTGCCGTGGGCAGGGCGGACGATTCGATGGTTACGCTGCCGGAGAGGATCACCGCCTTGTTGCCGGTAGCGAGGATTGCGGCGATCTGATTCCAGAACCCCGCCTCGCTCTTTGCGAGCATCGCGATCCTGCCGCGGGGGTGCAGGCTGTACAGGTTGCGCTCTCCGACAGGGCCGGGAAGTTCGATATCGAGTCCGAGGCGCGAGTGTCCCCGATATTGATTCACCGCCCGTTGGGCCTCTGCATTGCCGTTCGCCGCCGCCCAATCGGCGAATGCGGCATAGCCTGATCCCGGCTCCGACGCCGCGGGAAGCGCACTATCGGCGCGGGCGGCAAAGCGCGTCACATAGATGGGACCGCCCGCCTTTGGCCCGGTTCCCGACAACCCGCGCCCGCCAAAGGGCTGCACGCCGACGACCGCGCCGATGATGTTGCGGTTCACATAATGATTGCCGACTGCGATCTGCCGCGTCACCCGGTCGACGACCTCGTCGAGCCGCGTGTGGAGGCCGAAGGTAAGGCCATATCCGGTGGCATTGATGTCGGCGATCAGCGCATCGAGGCGGTCGCCCTTGAAGCGGATGACGTGGAGCACGGGACCGAATACCTCCTGCTCCAGCTCCGAAATCGCTTGAAGTTCGATGATCGTCGGCGCGACGAAGGTGCCGAGCGCGTCCCATTCGCCGATATCGACCTGTTCGACGCGGCGCCCCTTGGCGCGCATCGCGTCGATATGCGCATTGATGCCGTCGCGCGCTCGGGCCGAGATGACCGGACCGATATCGACCGCCAGCCGGTCGGTGCTGCCGACGCGCAGCTCGGCGAGCGCGCCGCGCAGCATGTCGAGGGTGCGGTCGGCAATATCCTCTTGCAGGCAAAGCAGTCGCAGCGCCGAGCAGCGCTGCCCCGCGCTGTCGAAGGCCGAGGCGATGACGTCGGCGACGACCTGTTCGGCAAGCGCCGAGGAATCGACGATCATTGCGTTCTGGCCGCCCGTCTCCGCGACGAAGGGGATAGGCGACCCGTCCGGCAGCGTTCGCCCGGCAAGCGTCTTCTGAATCGAACGCGCGACGCCGGTCGAGCCGGTGAAGACGACACCCGCCGCCTCGGGCGCCGCGACGAGCGCTGCGCCAATCGATCCGTCGCCGGGGACCAGCTGCAGCACATCGACCGGGATTCCGGCCTCGTGGAGGATGGCAACTGCCTGCGCGGCGATCAGCGGCGTTTCGCTCGACGGCTTGGCGACGACGGGATTGCCGGCGACGAGCGCCGCGACGACCTGCCCGGTAAAAATCGCCATCGGGAAATTCCACGGACTGATGCACACGACGGGGCCGAGCGGCGCCGCACCCGCGAGCGCGGCGCGCGCTTGCACGGGGTAGTAGCGGAGGAAATCGATCGTCTCGCGGATTTCGGCGATTGCGTTGGGCGCCGACTTCCCGGCCTCGCGCATCACGAGACCCATCAGCAGCGGCATCCGCTCCTGCAGCAGATCGGCGGCGCGTTCGATAGCGGCGGCGCGCGTTTCCAGCGGAGTAGCCGCCCATGTAGCCGCGGTTTGGGCTGCTATCGCGACCGCATTCCGGGCGTCGTCCGCGGTCGATTGATGGACAAGGCCGACGAGGTCGCGGTGGTCGGCGGGATTGCGGACCTCGGCGGTTGTGCGCGTCGGCGAAGCTTCTCCGGCCACCCACTCTCGCCGCGTGCTTTCGACGAGCGCGTCGGCAAGCGCCGCAAGCGCCGCTTCGTCGCTGAGGTCGATGCCTGCCGAGTTTCGCCGGTCGGCAAACATGTCGGGCGAACGCGCAATGCGCTCGTGCGCTGCGCCGGGTTCCGGCATTGCGCGCACCTCGGCGGCAGGGTCGGCAATCAGCTCGTCGATTGGCACCGCTTCGTCGTTGATGCGGTTGACGAAGGAGGAATTGGCGCCGTTTTCAAGCAGGCGGCGAACGAGATAGGCGAGCAGCGTCTCGTGCGTGCCCACGGGCGCATAGATGCGGCACGGCCGGTCGAGCTTGTCCTTGCCGACAACCTCGCCGTACAGGCCTTCGCCCATGCCATGAAGGCACTGGAACTCATAATCGCCGATGCTGAAGTCGGGACCGGCGAGGTGATAGACGGTCGCAAGCGTCTGAGCATTGTGCGTCGCGAATTGCGGGAACACAGCATCGCGCGCGGCGAGCAGCTTCTTGGCGCAGGCGATATAGGCGACGTCGGTATAGATTTTGCGCGTGTAAACCGGAAAGTCGGCGAGGCCGTCGACCTGCGCGCGCTTGATCTCGGCATCCCAATAGGCGCCCTTGACGAGTCGGACCATGATGCGCTTGCCGGTGCGGCGCGCCAGCGCAACGATCCAGTCGACGAGCGCGGGACAGCGTTTCTGATAAGCTTGGATCACGAAGCCAAGGCCGTTCCAGCCGTCGAGTTCGGCGTCTTCCGCGAGCGCCTGCAATATGTCGAGCGACAGTTCGAGCCGGTCGGCCTCTTCGGCATCGATGTTGAAGCCGATGTCATAGCTGCGCGCGATCAGGGCAAGGGTGCGCACCTTGGGCAGCAACTCGTCCAACACCCGGTCGGCCTGGCTGCGCACATAGCGCGGGTGGAGCGCCGACAATTTGATCGAGATGCCGGGCCCCCGATAAACGCCGCGCCTTTCGGATGCCTTGCCGATTGCGTGAATCGCCTGTTCGTAATCGCGATAATAGCGCGCGGCGTCGGCGGCGGTCGTCGCGGCTTCACCGAGCATGTCGTAGCTGTAGGAAAAACCGCGCTTCTCGGTCTTGCGCGAGCGTTGCAGCGCCTCGGCAATCGTCTGGCCGGTCACGAACTGCTCGCCCATCAGCCGCATCGCCGCATCGACGCCGCGCCGGATCACCGGTTCGCCCGCGCGTGCGATCAGGCGGGTGAGGACGCTGCCGAGGTCTTTGCCGTCGTCGGCTGCGGTCAGCTTGCCGGTGACGACGAGGCCCCACGTCGCCGCATTGACGAACAGTGACTTGCCGCCGCCGAGATGCGATTTCCAGTCGCCGCCCGCAATCTTGTCGCGGATCAGCGCGTCGCGTGTCGCTTCGTCGGGAATGCGGAGCAAGGCTTCGGCGAGGCACATCAGCGCGACGCCCTCGCGGCTGCTCAGTGCGAATTCCTGCACCAGCGACTGGACGCCGCCCGTCTCGCGATTGGCGCGCAACCGTTCGATCAGCTTCCGTGCCGTGGTGGCGACAGCGGCGGCCGTTTTGGCGTCGAGCGTCGCGGCTTCGGCAAGCGCGGGGACGATGGCCGGTTCGGGCGGGCGATAGGAAGCGTTGATCGCCGCGCGGAGCGGATCGTCGCGGCGCAGCGGCGGAGCGAAATCGGAAAAGGCGCGGTATCCAGTTACGGCAGTCATTCGGGATTCCTCTCGGGCGATGAGCCGCAATAGCATGTCTGCTTCAGTGAATTCGTCCAATGAGCGAACAAGGCGTATGTGATTTTTCCGAAGTTTGGCCTATGTTCAGGTCGCATGAACCAGAATATCCGCAATGATGGTCGATTGGACCGCTATGACCGTGCTATCCTCGATGCGCTTGCGGTCGACGGACGCATGAGCGTAACCGAACTCGCGGAGCGCGTCGGGCTGTCCAAAACGCCGACGCAGGTGCGTTTCCGTCGCCTTGTCGACGAAGGCTATATCCGCGGCTTCCGCGCGATCCTCGACACCAAGAAACTCGGCATGGACCATGTCGCCTTCACCGAGGTGAAACTGTCCGATACGCGCGAAAAGGCTCTGAACGAATTCAATGCTGCGGTGATGCGGATCCCAGAGATCGAGGAGTGCCACATGATCGCGAGCAGCTTCGACTATCTGCTCAAGGTGCGCACTGCGGATATTCGCCGCTATCGCATCGTGCTGGGGGAGAAGATTTCGACGCTGCCGCATGTCGCGAACACGTCGACCTTCGTTGCAATGGAAACGGTGCGCGAAGCGACCGACTGATGCTCGCTATTTCGCGAACAACTGGTCGGGGTCGGCGAATGCCTTGAACTCGAGCGCATTGCCCGCCGGATCGTAGAAGAACATCGTCGACTGTTCGCCGGGCTGGCCGGGGAAGCGCGTGTGCGGCTCGATCACGAACGTAACGCCATGCGCCTGCAGCCGGTCGGCGAGCGCCTGCCATTCGGCGGGGGGCAGGACGACGCCGAAATGCGGGACGGGGACCGAATGGCCGTCAACCGGATTATGCCCGGCGACGGCTTCGCGCCGTGCGCCGACGCAGTGCGCAACGATCTGGTGTCCATAGAGGTCGAAGTCGATCCAGTCGCTATCGCTGCGCCCCTCGGGACAGCCGAGGATTGTGCCATAGAAATGGCGCGCGGCGTCGAGGTCGTCGACCGGAAAGGCAACATGAAAGGGTGAAAGGCCGGACATATCGCCTGCTTAATCCGAACGCGGCGCAGCGTCCACCCGGTCGATCGCGCCGGTGTCGAGCAGCGGCGCCGCATCGATCGCCTCGGCGCCGAGCACCTGCGCAAGCCGCTCGGCCCCGGCGAGGATCATCGCCTGTTCCCAGGAGGGGAGCAGGGCGAAGCGTTCGGCGAATTTTTCCTGCAGCAGATCGGGCGCCTCGGCGACGCGCCGATGGCCTTCGGGCGTGGCGGCAAGGTGAATCTGGCGCTTGTCGCGTTCGCTCCGCTCGCGTCGTACCAAGCCAAGCGCGACAAGACGGTCGACGATCGCGGTGATTGTCGCGTGGCTGAACTGCAGGCTGCTTGCCACGCTTCCCGGCGTTGCACCCGCCCTCGAGTCAATCTCCCGCAGCACGAGGAGTTGCGACGGGGTGAGCCCAGTGGCCGCCGCAAGTTTGCGGCTGCCCGTATCGGTCGCGCGCAGGATACGCCGCACGGCGCGCAGGGTGGCGTTCGCAATCTCGCTGTCCATCGCAATCTGTTAGCGCGGACGGTCGCGATGCGCCAATTTGAATTGCGATCCTGCTCCATCCTGAAACTATTTTATAAAATGAAACAATATCGCCTCCGCGGGGTTGATGTTTGACAGCATATGCTTATGTTTTTGCGTGATGCTGCTTCATGGTCACCGTGAGGCGGCTTTCATTTATTTCAGGAGATGAAAAATCCTTGATCGGCAAAATGACGCAGAGTCCTTGACCGACGCCCAGAATGCACCCTCCGAGACGGCGCCTGCGGGCGCTGTCCGCTTTCGCAAGCCGGCCTCCACCGACGGGCCGGCCATCACCGCGCTGATCGCGGCTTGCCCGCCGCTCGATCGCAACTCGCGCTACTGCAACCTCATCCAGTGCGCACATTTCGCCGACCATTGTATCGTCGTCGAAAAGAACGGGCGCATTATCGGCTGGGTGTCGGGTTATCGCCCGCCGTCGGACCCGGCCGCCTTCTTCGTCTGGCAGGTCGCGGTATCGACCGAAGGCCGTGGCCAGCGGCTCGCGAGCCGGATGATCAAGGAGCTGCTGGCGCGTCCAGCTCAAAAGGGCGTCAAGCGGCTGATCACGACGATAACGGCTGACAATGACGCTTCGTGGGCCTTGTTTCGCGGGCTTGCCCGTGACTGGGATGCCGAACTGGAACGCCAGCCGCTGTTTGAGCGCGAGGCGCATTTCGCCGGCGTCCACGCCACCGAATTCGAGGCCCGCATAGGCCCGCTCAACGACAAGAAACTGCAGGAAGAACAAGCAAAATGACCGACATCATCGTCCCCAAACCGTCCGGCGCGATTCCGGACCGAAGCCTTTACGAGCGCCGCGAATCCGGCGTCCGTAGCTATGCCCGTGCGATGCCGCGCCAGTTCGGTAAGGCCGAGGGCGTGTGGATGCACGACACGCAGGGCGGGCGTTATCTCGACTTTCTGTCGGGCTGTTCGACGCTTAACTATGGCCACAACCACCCGATCCTGAAGCAGGCGCTGCTCGATTACATCGCTGCCGACGGTATCGCGCACGGCCTCGACCTCCATACCGACGCGAAGGAGGATTTCCTCGCGACGTTCGAGGATGTGATCCTGCGCCCGCGCGGGCTCGACTATCGTGCGATGTTTACCGGCCCGACCGGCACCAATGCGGTCGAGGCGGCGATCAAGCTGGCGCGCAAGGTTACCGGCCGCGAAATGGTGATTGCCTTCACCAACGGCTTTCACGGCATGACGCTGGGAGCGCTTGCGTGCACCGGCAACGCCGCCAAGCGCGGCGGGGCAGGGGTTCCGCTCAGCCATGTCAGCCATGAACCCTATGACGGCTATTACGGCCCCGATGTCGACACCGCCGATCTGCTCGCGCAGCGGCTCTCCGATCCGTCGAGCGGCCTCGACGCTCCCGCCGCGATCCTCGTTGAAACGGTGCAGGGCGAAGGCGGCCTCAACGCCGCATCGCCCGAATGGCTGCGCGCGATCGCCCGCATCGCCCGCGCGCACGGCGCGCTGCTGATCGTCGATGACATCCAGGCGGGGTGCGGCCGGACGGGCGGCTTCTTCAGCTTCGAGGGCATGGGCTTCACCCCCGATATCGTCACGATGGCGAAATCGCTGTCGGGCATGGGGCTGCCCTTTGCGCTGACCCTGTTCCGTCCCGAACTCGACCAATGGTCGCCGGGCGAGCACAACGGCACCTTCCGCGGCAATAACCATGCGTTCGTCACTTCCGCTGCGGCGCTCCGCCATTTCTGGAGCGGCGGTGCCTTCCAGGCCGACGTCGCGCGGCGTGCGGCGCTGCTCGAGGATCGCCTGCAGGCGATTGCCGCCGAATATGGGTTCGAGGTGCGCGGGCGCGGGATGATGCGCGGCGTCAACGTCGGATCGGGCGAGCTTGCTGCCAGCGTGACCGCCGCCTGCTTCGCCGAGGGACTGATCATCGAGACGAGCGGCGCGCATGACGAGGTCATCAAGGTGCTCGCGCCGCTGGTGATCGACGACGCCGTGCTCGCGACCGGCCTAGACATACTCGAAACCAAAATCCGCGAGGCGATGACGACGGATTATGCCGTCGCCGCCGAGTAAATCAGGAGAACCGACACATGATCCTTCGCAATCTCAATGACATTCGCAAGTCCGACCAGAATGTGCGCTCGGACGGCTGGGCGAGCGCGCGCATGCTGCTCGAGCAGGACGGAATGGGCTTTTCGTTCCACGTCACGACGCTGTTCGCGGGCGCCGAACTCAAGATGCATTATCAGAACCATCTGGAATCGGTGTTCGTGCTCAAGGGCAAGGGGACGATCGAGGACCTCGGCACCGGCAAGACGCACAAGCTCAAGGCCGGCGACCTCTATGCGCTGAACGACCATGACCGCCACATCCTGCGGCCCGAGACCGACATGCTGACCGCCTGCGTCTTCAACCCGCCCGTTACCGGCAAGGAAGTGCATGACGAAAGCGGCGCCTATCCCGCCGCCGAACGCGAGCCCGTTCCCGCCGACTGAATTTATCTGCCACTATCAGGGGGAAGTCCCATGCAAGACATCTACCCATCGCGCCACGCGACCCGACCCGAAATGCGGCCGCGTCAGGACCCGGTCGTCCATAGCGAATGGACCGACGCCGCACCGATCAGCCGAGCGCAGGCCGAGCAATTCGGCTGCGACGGCTATCTGGTGCTCGAAGACCTGTTTTCCGAGGCCGAGGTCGAGTATCTCCAGCGCGCTGCCGGCGGGCTCCTTGCCGATCCGTCGGCGCTCGACGCCGAAACGATCGTGTCGGAGCCGCAGAGCAAGGAAATCCGCTCGATCTTTGAAATCCACCGCCAGAGCGACGTGATCGGTCGCCTTGCCGCCGACGCGCGGCTCGCCGAGGTTGCGCGCTTCCTGCTCGGCGACCAGGTGTATATCCACCAGTCGCGCCTCAATTATAAGCCCGGGTTCAAAGGCAAGGAATTTTACTGGCACAGCGATTTTGAAACCTGGCACGTCGAGGACGGCATGCCGCGGATGCGCGCGCTGTCGATGTCGGTGCTGCTGGCGGAAAATACGCCGCACAACGGACCGCTGATGGTCATTCCGGGGTCGCACCGCACCTATCTGACCTGCGTCGGCGAAACGCCCGACGATCATTATCTTAGCTCGCTCAAGAAGCAGGAATATGGCGTTCCCGACGAGGACAGCCTCGCTGAACTCGCGCACAAACATGGCATCGTCGCGCCGACGGGGAAGCCCGGGACAGTGATCCTGTTCGATTGCAACCTGATGCACGGATCGAACGGCAACATCACGCCCTTCCCCCGCGCTAACGCCTTCCTTGTCTATAATGCGGTGAGCAACCGCCTCGAAAAGCCATTTGGCGTCGATAAGGCGCGCCCCTGGTTCCTCGCGCATCGCGGCGATCCCGAACCGCTCCGGGTCGAACATGGCGCGCTCAACGAAAGGGTTGCGGCATGACGAGCCGGCACAGTGTCGAGAAGATCGGCGGAACCTCGATGGCCGCGACGGCGACCTTGTTCGACAATGTCCTGATCGCCGGGCGGTCGGGCTCCGAACTCTACAACCGGATTTTCGTGGTGTCGGCGTATGCCGGCATGACCAATTTGTTGCTCGAGGACAAAAAGACAGGCGAGCCGGGCGTTTATCAGCGCTTCGTCGCCGATGATGAAGGGGCCGATGGCTGGCGGCGCGCGATGGATGACGTCCGCCGCGCGATGCACGAGCGCAACGCCACCATGTTCGCGCGCCCGGCGAGCCGCGCCGAAGCCGACGCTTTTGTCGACGCGCGCCTCGATGCCGTTGCCGATTGCCTCGACGACCTCGCGCGCCTGCG